>Ga0115572_10000058_pt1 | contig 91744 bp, 100 predicted proteins | sample COGITO_mtgs_1206_FD_88681 | JGI IMG/M metagenome (GOLD analysis project Ga0115572, IMG submission 88681) | Pelagic marine microbial communities from North Sea - COGITO_mtgs_120607 | ecosystem: Environmental > Aquatic > Marine > Epipelagic | place: Germany:Helgoland, sampling site Kabeltonne... | reverse complement strand
TGTTGATCAAAATGAAGCTGATGCTGATGCTGCTATTGCTGCTGTTCAAGCTGACGTTGATCAAAATGAAGCTGATGCTGATGCTGCTATCGCTGCTGAAGAAGTTGCAAGAATTTCTGGTGATGCTGTTTTAAACGCTGCTATTGTTGCTGTTCAAGCTGACGTTGATCAGAATGAATTAGATGCTGATGCATCCATTACTTCTCTTGAAACTGCAGTTGCACTTGACTTATCTATTGAAATAGAAGAGTTAAAGGATTTAGTAGACGACGAAGAAGCTAGAGCTACTGCTGCTGAGGCAACCTTAAATGGTGCTATTATAGCAGAAGCTGCGGCTAGATCTGTTGGTGATACTACATTAGCATCTGTTGATGTTGTATTATCTAATAGAATCAATGTTGAACAATCTAGAGCTGAATCAATTGAAATTATACTTTCAACTGATATTTCACAAGAAATAGAAGATACAAATGCTGATGTTATTAGTATTGATTCTGCAATTTCTACTGAAGAATCTTTAAGAATATCAAGTGATGCTGTTTTACAGAGTCAAATTGATGAATTAGATTTAGACTATGTATCGGATAATGATTTTGTAGTTGAATCTGCAGATTTTAATCAAGTTGCATTGTTAGGCTTAGTTGGAAATGATATGAGTGCTTTTGATGGTCAAAATGTATTCTCATTTAATATACCAACTGGTGATACTTTAGTCGCTGGAACTATGATGGTATTTATTAATGGTATTGAAATACCTAATGCTGAATCAAATTATAGTAATTCTATTAGCTTACCATTTGACATTGAGTTAAATGATACGTTAACTGTTAAGTATATTAGAAAATAATAATTTCTATAAACTAAAATTAAGGGGACTTCGGTCCCCTTTTTTATTCTTTTAAATTAGGGCTTTCATCATTACCCATTACACCTACAAACTTTTTTATAAAGTCTTTCTTTTCATCTTCTGTTTTTAAAATATACTTGTAATACCATGCACTTGTTGCTTGAATCTCACCTAGTCTTTCTTCTATGGTTACACATGCTTCTTCTATTTCTTTAAAGTCTTCTTCAAATTCACTAACATCTATGTCTAGTTTTACAGCATTAGATATTAATGTAGGTTGATCTCCTTTATCCCATGCTTCAATTGTTGAATCATATATTTCTTTAAGTTTTAGCCTTTCAGTGTCAGGCAAGCCCTCTACTTGTTTATCAGGATGTGTTTGAATTACTATTTTTCTAAATAGCTTTTTATACTCTTTTGTCATTTCCACCTTTTCAGGAGTTTCTTCTTCTTCTGGCTCACTAATAACAGGTTCAGGTTCTTCTCCTCCGTTCTTTTCCATCATTACTTCTCTCATGAATTCTCTACTAGCTTCGCTATGCATTTCATTTACATCTTCTAATTCCTGTATTAAAAAATCATATTTTCGGAGTATTCTACTGAATCTAATATTATCGGCTGCCATCTGTTATATATTTATTAAGATATATACATAAACTAGAATAAAGTAATTACGTATAAAAATAATGGGTTGGATAAAGAAAAAGCAAGTCCTTGGCTTAGACCATGATTTAGGATCTTTGCAATTTAGCTCGATTCTCTTAAAAAGAACAACATCTTTTAGTGGGAATCCAGGTGAAGGGGAAGCCACTCTAGACAATCAAACTGCCACTAACATAACTACAATTAAAGTTAATGTAAAAGATTCATTAATAGGTAATTCTTATTCTCAATTAGAAGACATTACAGAATTAAACGATTTAGTAATAAGAAATCAAGAAACTGGAGATATAGCAATATATTCCATTCAATCAATAACTAGTGAAGTTAACTCTTCTTTCGAAGGTTACTTTATTCTAACAGTTCAACATTCTTTCGGTTATAGTAATACATTTACTTCTGGTGAATTAGTTTATTATTTTAGAGGAGTTACTTCAGCTAGTATTATTGATTTACTCGAAGATCAAGATGCAAAAATAGCAGCAAACGACGCTGCAAGTCTAGGTAGAAATTTAGCATTTCAACAAAGCGTTAATTTAAGTTTACCAAAAAAACACGTAGAATCTGTAGTTTTTAATAATCCTGTTAAAATAGTTTTTCATAACTTCGATAATGTGGATGTTATGGTACAGTTATTAGATAGTAATGGAGCATTATACAGTGCAGGGATTGATAACTATACTAATAATACTGTTAGAATTACCGTAGATGATTTAGATACTTATAAGGTAATAATAATGGGCTAATGAATGTATTAATTTATACAGGCTATCAAAAAGAACCATACAACTCAAACACTTTAAAAGAAAAAGGATTAGGAGGCACTGAACAGTGTTGTGTTTATCTTGCAAAATATCTTAAAAACTTTGGTTGGAATGTAACGGTAGGGGGTATGGTTGTTGAGGATACTGTTAATGGTATCCAATGGCTTACAACTCAAACAATTCATAAAACAATGTTTAATAAATTTGATGTTATTATTGGAGTTAGTTATATTCATTTTTTAAAAGAGTTTGAAAAGTATAATTGTAAAAAAATATTCTGGGTACATAATACTGATTATTTTTCATGGTGGAATGGAGAGGAATTAAATAATGATAAAGAACTTTTACATAGTCAAGATTTAAATAAAATAGTTTGCCTTACAAATTGGCATAAAAATCAATGGGCAAGCAAATATAATATAAGCCATGATAAAATAAAAGTTATTGGTAATGGAATAGAAACTGATAATTTTAAAAAACATATTAAAAAACAAACTGGTAAATTTATATGGAGCAGTGCACCTGAGAGAGGCTTATATGAATTATTAAATAATTGGAAACATATAAAGGGTTTACTAGAACATGCTGAATTACACGTGTTCACACCCTCGTATTCAATAGAAGAGTTTAATAATATAAATCTAGATTTAAAAGGTGTACATTTTAGAGGTAATGTAAATCCAACTGAATTACATAATGAAATGTTAAGTGCAGAGTATTGGTTATATTTAACAGACTATGAAGAGACATATTGTATTACAGCTTTAGAAATGCAAATGGCAGGTGTTTTTCCAATAACAACAAATGTTGCTGCGTTAAATGAAACTGTAAATAGCGGTGTTATATTAAATAAAGAAAACAAGTGGAATAGTTTTTATAAAATAATAAACAATTTAAATAAGCCTCTCAAGGAAAAGGCAATTAATCAATGTAAAGATTTTGCTAAAAAACAAACATGGTTAATAAAATCATTTGATTGGAAAGAATTAATAAATAATTTAGATATATAATTTATGCTTAAAACATTTGAACAATTTATATTCGAAAAGTCTAACGAAGATTATCTTAAGAAAGTTAATTTTATATTAGCAGGTGAAGATATAATAAGCCTTACAGGGGATAACAATATAAAACTTTATGGAGATATTAACGTTAATTGTTTTGAAAAATTATTTAATACATACTATGGAAAGGTAGATATTAAAAAAGATTTAGATGTAAATACAGAGCTTCCACTCATATATTATGGAGGTAATACCCCAGGTGGTTTAGATTTTATAAAAAAATATAAAATACCTGAAGAACTTATGTATAACACTCCTCCACCTATGTTAGTTAGTGGTAGAAAAAGTAAATTTTATAAAATGTTTAGTGATTGTGATTTTATTCCAAAAACAGTTTATAAAAGAAAAGACGCAAAGGATTTACAATTTCCAGTAATTGCAAAGCCAGATGATGGCCATTCAGGGTTAGGTATTGAAATATTTGATAAATATGAAGATTTAGAAAAAAGTAAAGAGGAATTTGCAAACTACTCTGAGGTAAAGGATATTGATAGAGAATTTAGAGTATTATTAATGAATGAAACTCCTATTTTAGTTCACGAAAGAGTTTCAATGGGTAAAAATGAAATTAAAGATAAAGACTTAGATGAACAAACTGAATTTACATATGTTGATCAAGATATGCGTAAATTAGACTTTATGGATAGATCTAATGAAATTTGTAAAACTATTAGAGAAAAATTAAAACTCGGTCTTTGGTCATTAGACCTAATGATAGATAAAGATGGAGATTGCTGGATTGCAGAAATTAATTCAGCATCTGGTATGGCACCGGATAAAATGGCTAGAGCTTATGTTGCAGTTTATGAAGATTTTTATGGAGAAGAGTTACCACAAGAATTTAAGACTTATTTAAACGAAGAATATATTAAGCCTATTTACAAAGTTAATCTTAAAGAAAATGCAGACCAAATTAAAAAATCTAAATGCTGCATTAATTATCAAAACATAATAGACGGTAAAGAAACAATCCTTTAATTTTACATATAATTAATATGTATAGTATATCAGAACTTAAGAAGACTCTCGTTTTAGATATTGAAACGACTAGTCATTATGAAAATTACGAAGATTTTTGTGCTAACCACCCAGGTGAAATGAAATTCTGGGCTAGAAAGGCAGCAGTATGTAGAAAAGATTTTGCTGAATTAGCAGATAAATCAGATGGTGAAATCTATAAGCAATATGCAGCAGTATATCCTGAATTTGGTAGAATAGTTTGCATCTCAATAGGTCAAGTTAAATTTGACGATGATGACAATCCAACCTTTTTAAAGAAATCATTCTATGGTGCAGATGAAAGAAAGAACGTTGAGGATTTTATAGAATTTATGAGAGCTGTATTTAATAAAATACCAGATGTTAAAATCCTAGGTCATGATATTAAAAGATTTGATATGCCTTACATTCTTAAAAAATGCATGGTGATGGGTATTAAGGTTCCAAATAAATTTCATTTACATGATATGAAGCCGTGGGAAAACTGTTTATTAGATACTATTGAAATATGGAAATGTGGAAGTTGGGGTGCTGGCGTATCACTAGAACATTTAACATTTATGTTAGGAATTTCAAACCCCAAAGAAGCCGATGTATCTTCTAATGAAGATTATGGTGGAATTGCTAGAGCCTATTGGAATGGAATGATGGAAGAGTTAAAAGATTATTGTGAAGAGGATATTAGAGCCACTATAAATGTTCTATTAAAATTTAGCCATCAACAAACAATATGACACCCTGTCACTTCTATTTTTACATTTATGACAATATTTGCAAAAAAGCAACTCTGGCATAATTTTTGCAGTATTATAAATGTAACGCTAATGTTGCACTAAATTAATTAAATAATAAAAAATGATTTTAACAAACAAATTTTTTGATACATTTGACAATGTATTTGATGTATTCCATAAAGCGGATTTTTATGGATCTAACCTTGCTAGTACTGGTGATTTAAAAAACTTAGAACTAGCTTTACCAGGATTTTCTAAAAAAGACATTAATATAGAAGTAGATGGATTAACATTAACTGTCTCAGCAGAGGTTGATGAAGATAAATCAACTAGATATTATAAATCTTTTTCAAAGTCTTATGTTTTACCAACCAGCACTGATGTAGAAAACATTTCTGCAAAAATGACAAATGGTTTATTAATTATTGACTTTGGCGGCAAAACTGAATCTAAATCTATTACGATTAAGTAAATTGTTAATAACTTTTGAAAAAAAGCGGTCCATGATTTTCACGGGTCGCTTTTTTTGTTTATATTAGTATTATAATTAAAACTTAAAAAAATGGACACGACTAGATATACAGTAAAATTATTTAAAGATGGTGAAATTATAGACTATCTAAATACAGACGACGAAGGCTTAGCTCATACCACTTCATTCGAATTAATAGAAAAATATGGTAATGGTAATGTTTGGATATGTGATGTATTTGTTGAATGGATGGTAGGATAATAAATAAAATATGAGAATAGATTATAAAATATTAAAAAAGATAGAAAAAGAATATGGGTCTGATGATTTTCAAGTAGGCCCATCTACTGAAGGAATGTTTGGTAGCATTATACTTAGATTTGGATATTGGAGAGCAGTACCTTTAGATTCTTTACAAAAAACAGTCGGAGACAGATATACTGTTGAAGAAATAGAATATGATGATGAAGATACTGGATGGCTATACCATTACATAATTAAATAGATAAATATAATATTATGAAAGATTATTTTGACAACGAGGATTATGATGATTTGTTTGATGATGAAAACAATAATCATAGAGGTAGTGAATCATTTAATAGTTTAGATGATTTTAACGAAGCTGATTTTAAAGATTTAATTGAAAAATTAAAAAGGGTTAGAGAAGAACAATTAATTATGGAAAACTATAACAACATTGTAAAACAAGGAGTAGACGTTGAAGGTATTGCTGAATATGGTGAAGATAATTTAAATAGACTAAAACAAACTCTTGATATTATGATTGAGTTTTTTGAAGATAGAGAAGATTATGAAAAATGTCATGATGTTAAATTATTTTCAGATCAAATAAATACTATTGAATTTTGAAATACGTAAAAACATATAAAGTATTTGAACATCAAGGGACTGGTGATGCAACAGGTGAAGATTCTAATTTATATAATATTAGAAACTTTAGAGGCACTATAAAAGACTTTGATAATTATTTTAAATCTAAAATAGGTGAAACAAATCCATATAAAGATAATATAAAGGTAGATGGGCCACAAATAGATAGTCCACATGAAGGAGAAAAGGATAATAGTTTGCCTTACCAGGATTTTCAAAACGGAAAGTCAGACCTAGTAAAAAACAAATATGGAAAATAATAAACTTACACAAGATCTTTTAAAACAATTAAAGAGAATTGCAGATGCTCTTGAAAAAGGGAATGTATTAACTGAAGCACAAAATAAAAAATATGAAAAGTTTAATAAGGTGCAAGAAAAGAAGGCAACTCTAGAATTAAAAGATATTCAAGAAAAAAGAAAAGTAGGCCAAGTTACTGAGATTATTAATAAGAAACTTGATCAATCATAGGAGATGAACTACTACAACGTATTAGGCGTAGATAAAGGGGCATCTGATTCTGAAATAAAGAAAGCATACCGTAAAAAAGCAAAGGAGTATCATCCTGATAAAAACGGCGATCCAGAAAAGTTTAAGGAAGTTAGTGAAGCTTATGATGTTTTAGGAGATAAAACTAAGAAGCAAAACTATGATCAATTTGGAGATCCTAAGGGAAGTCCATTTGGTGGAAGGAATCCTTTTGGAGGCAATGGTGGAAATCCCTTTGGTGGCAGTGGAGACTTTGCAGATATGTTTAATGACATATTTGGAAATAGAAGACAGGCTAAAGGCCAAGACTTTAGAGTTAATATGACTATTAGTTTTAATGAAGCCTTTCATGGTTGTCGTAAAGAATTCTCAGTAAATGGGCAAAGGCTCGCTATGAATTTTAAACCTGGCATGTTTACTGGTCAAACATTTAGAATTAATGGCAAAGGAGGCACTAACCCCTATAACCCTGATGGTCCTAGAGGGGATGTTATCATAAATGTATCTGTTATACAAGATTCTAGATTTGTGTTACAAGGGAGTGATATCTGGACTGAATTAACTCTCAACTGGTGGGACATAATGATAGGTTGTAAAAGAGAAGTTGAAACGCCTGATGGTAAAGTCTTACTTAAAATTCCAGAAAACACATATCCTGGCAGGGTACTGAGGATAGTTGACAAAGGTTTCCCGATATATAATACAACAAACAGAGGAAGTTTGCTTTGTAGGATTAATGGTAAATGGCCAAAACTTACAGAGGAACAAATTGAATATGTTAAAAAAATAAAAGTAAAATGATAGGCGAAAGTCCACTTGGCGAATTTAATGATTTTGAAATGTTTCTAAATATGTTAGTAACTAAACCAATTAATCCTGGTCACGTCTATGAAATGATTTATGATGCTTTAATAAAAGATACCTCATATGCAATATATGGAGGTTATCCAAAGGATTTAAAATTAAAAGCCTTAGATTCTTTAATTAATTGGTTTGAATTAACTGAAGAATTTGAAAAGTGTAAAGAAGTAAAAACTATAAAAGACAAGATATGCTCATAGTAAATGTAAAGAAAGATATAGAAAAGGCGTTAAAGCAATATAAAAGAAAGGTGTTTAAAACTAAACAATCTAAGAAAGTTAGTGCAAGGAGACACCATACTAAAAAATCAGTACTCCGTAGAGAGGAAGTCAAGAATGCCCAATACGTTGAAAGAATGTATGGGAATAAAAATAATGACTAATAATATAATCTATTTTTTTTATTAAACAAGGCTGCCAATAAAAGGTAGTTGGAATATATAAATAAAAGTAAGTAAAATGGCAATGGAAGGATATTTATCCAGTGAGGATCACGACAAATTAATGGAAGAATCATATGAACTGTTGAGTAAAAACCACACTAAATCAGTTAATAGATTCATTGTATATAAAGAAGGAAGCCAGAGCGTTGAGGTACCGCACGGTATTGGTCAACGTTCTAAATACATTGACTTGCTTATTAAACACTTTGAAGAAAAAGAGGAATATGAAAAGTGTACAAATCTAAAAGAACTTAAAGAACTTGTTATCATGGCAGGTGACTAAAATAATTTAATAAATGCAAAAAAGACAAAATGGAAACTCGTTAAAAAAACACATTCAAGAGTCTCTAAAGCGAATACAGCTTAGACAATCACAACAAGAATATGTAAGAACAGTTAATGAAAATCAAATTATATTTTGCCACGGCCCTGCTGGAACCTCAAAAACCTTTACAGCATGTTATATTGGACTTAAAATGTTCAGTGAAAAACAAATTAAGAGACTTGTACTTTGTAGACCAATGGTTGAAAGTAGCGAGAAACTTGGATTCTTACCAGGTGTATTAGAAGAAAAGATCTCACCATATTTAAAATCTTATAAATCTAATATTGAAAAAATCATAGGTAAAGAAATGACTGAACTTATGTTTGAAAAGAATTTTATTACATTTGAACCACTTGCATATATGAGAGGAGATACTTATGATGATGCATTAATGATTCTTGATGAGGCGCAAAATGCTGAAATGAAAAGTTTAATGCTATTCATAACAAGAATGGGTAAATCTAGTAAATCAATTGTAGCTGGTGATATTAATCAATATGACATTCAAAAAAATAAAGTTAGTATGCCAAAGTTTTATGAAATAATTAAAACTACTAAAGGTGTCAATGAACATGTCTTCACAGAAAAAGATATTGTTAGAGCCAAAATACTTATTGAAATCGTTAAGAAGTATGATGCATGGCGAGATAACGAAGGCAGATAAACCTTTTTCATTTTCGTCATATAATAATATATGAATAAAGCAAAACACATTATTTTAAAATCTTACATGAACAAAGAACTTGTTGAGGTAGGATTAGATGAAGCGGGAAGAGGAGCATTGGCTGGACCAGTTGTGGTTGCAGGTGTTATAATGCCAAAAGGATTTACACATCCATTAATTAAAGATTCTAAATTATTAAACGAAGGTCAAAGAAAAGAGGCGAGAGCATTGGTACTAGATAATGCAATTTCATATTCAATTAAAGCAGTTGATGTAGATTATATTGAAAAAACAAATATTTTAAAAGCTACATTATTTGGAATGAAAGAATGTTTAGATGGAATTAAAATAAAAGGAGATCAATTTGATTTTATTCTTGTAGATGGAGATCAATTCCATGGCTGGAATGGACTTCCATTTGAAACAGTAGTTGGAGGTGATAATAAATACACGTCAATTGCTGCAGCTTCTATACTTGCAAAAACAAGTAGAGATTTAATTATGAAAAAATTAAACGAAGGCCATGAACAATATGGTTGGAATTCCAATAAAGGTTATGGAACAAGTGCACATCGAAATGCAATTAAACAGGATGGAGCAACTGAACATCATAGAATGAGTTTTATAAGTCACATGTTAACATCAACTGCAAGTTTATTTTGAAAAACCTTTTAATAGGAATATTACTTTACACAATTTCACAAACACTAGTTTGGTTTCAAGCAAATGGTCAGTTTCTGTGGCCATTCTTTAAGAAAAATACTTGGCTTATTGCATTACTAGGAAGTGGTATTGCATATATGTTTATTAAGGGGACAGGTTATATTGCTGCACATTATGATGGTCAAATTTGGCCAGGTAGATTTATAGGATTTTCAATAGGTATGGTAACGTATTCTATATTTACATACTTTATTATGGGAGAAGGTATGAATCTTAAGACAACTATTTGTGTAATGTTAGCATTATGCGTATTATTAATACAATTATTTTGGAAAACATGAGAGAAACAAAACCGGATGTTGTAGTCGTTTGGAGAAAAAGCGATAGAGCAGCAAAGATATATGACAATTTTTAAAGACGTTAAAGTAGATGATGTCTTAGAAGAAAAAAGAAAACCACTATTAGATAATAGCTATGTAATGGATGAGGTTGGAGTTGGCAGTTCATTTATAGATACTTGGCAACATAAATATAAAATTAATAAATATAATACAGTAAAAAAATAAATTAATATGCATCCAATAGATTTAAATTACGTTAGTCATGAAACTAGACACATTGATGAAATGGAAATTAGAGTAAATGAACTAAAAGAAGATAAAAAGAAATATGTAAAGAATCTTGAAGTAAGATTTAGAAAAAACTGTTCTTTAGAAGAAGCACAGCGTAGATTAAAAGATCATCTCGATAGAAATCCAAAGGGATTGGAAATGAAAAAACTAAAATCAATGGATTCTACTTTACATCATGTTATTAAGCAATTAGATATTAGAAAAGAAAAACTAGAAAAATTCTGTAATGAGAGAAAGATTGAAGGAGAAGGTAATTCTTAATGACCTTTTAAATGAGTTACAGTTCGTAAGAAGAGTAATTCAAAGTTGTAAAACAGGACACCAATTAGAAATTGCGATTGATTGGATGAATCGCTGGAAGCATAATCGGAAAAAATGGATCGAATCTAAAAAGATGCCGTATTTATTAAAAGAGTTTGAAAGTATTGAATTCTTTGAAGAAATAAACAATTTGCAATAATTTCATATAAAATTAAATGTTACAAGCAATCTCAATATATTTACTAATCGGAATCTTAATTAACTTATTAGTAGATTTAATGTATGATTGGATTGGTAGGAGTGACATAGATTATAGCCTAATAGACACTGAAATAGACACTGAAAAATGGGATAACTTTACAAAGGTCGTAGTTACCCTATTATGGCCAATATGTATTATTTACGTGGCAATACAAATTTTTAACGAATATACAAAATGACAAATTACGGATATTGTTGTATCAACAAAACACTTGCCGAACAAGATATTAAAGTCGGCAGAAAAATGATTAAAAAAACCTTTACTGAAAGAGGTATTGAATATGCAGGTCAACTTGCACTCTTAAATGTAAGTGATATGTGTAAGATTATTAAATGGAATAATGAAAATGGCATTAAACTTTATCGTATGTCTTCAAGCATGTTTCCATGGTCCACTGAATATGATTTAAAAGATCTTCCTACATATAATAGAATTAAAATATTATTACAAGGCGCAGGTCACATGGCTATTGAAGGTGGTCAAAGACTTACATTCCATCCTGGTCATTTTTGCGTATTGGCTAGCATGACTCCTAGGGTAGTATCTTCTGCGATACATGAATTAAATCAACATGGCGAAATCATGGACCTCATGGGTCTCCCAAGAAATCCTAACGCACCTATCAATATACATGTCAATACAACAATGGGTGGCAAGAAAGAAAGTATGGAAAGGTTCTGTAAAATATTTAAAACACTAAATGAAAGCGTAAGATGTAGACTTGTTGTAGAAAATGATGACAAGAAAGCACAATACAGTGTAAAAGATTTGAAAGAAGGAATTTCAGATGTGATTGGATGTCCAGTCATGTTTGATTATCACCATCATTGGTGCTATGAAGATCCAATGCCAGTCAAAGAAGCATTTGAACTTGCAAGATCAACATGGCCAGAAGGAACTAAGCAATGTACACACTATAGTTCATGTAAACAAATACATGAAGATAGTTCAGTTATGAATAGAGCACACGCTGATTATATTTATGAAACTATTCCAACATTTGGTTATGGTGTAGACGTGGAATTAGAAGCTAAGGCTAAAGAACTTGCATTAATTAAATACTTAGAAGATTTAGCCCATAAAAAATTTTATGAGACTCAAACTGGACAAACCATGGTTGTTTAATTAAAATTGTTAATAACTTTTGAAAAAAAGTGTTAAAAAGTTTTCACGGGTCAAAGATTATAGTTATATTAGTATTATAATTTAAAACTTAAAAAACATGAAAAAAATAGCAATAACAATATTTACATTATTTACATTATCCACAACTGCACAAGATATTTGCAACGTATTAAATATAACTAGACAGACTCAAAGTAATGTAAGATTTAGACTATATTCAAACTTAGATAGTATTAATATATCAGGAGCAACTTCGTTTAGATGGAAAGCATTTCCTGATAGTGTATTTGCACAACTAGATACATCTAATTATAATTTTAAAACATGGTTAGATAGTACTAATATGAGCTGGGAAAGTGGAGATTCAGTTCCTGTTATTTATTTTAATCAATATGCATCTCATCATGTACAAAAATGGGGAGTATTTTTATTTTCATTTTTTAGAGATGGAGATACCTGTGTTATTCCATTTACTGTAAATAGATATGCAAATGAATGGCATTTAAACTTTATGCCTTCATTTAATACTACAATAGTTACTCCACCTAGTACTGGAAATCCAAATGGCAATACTACTGGAATTGAAGATTATACTAATACTAATAAAAAATTAATTGCAGTGTATAATTTAATGGGACAAATTGTAAATCCTGATGAGGTTAACAATCAAGTTCTAATATATCTATATGATGATAGAAGTATTGAAAAGAAGTACAAACAAACAATGTTCTAGACATATTTAAATATTTAAACAGAAAAGGTGGCCTAGGCTGCCTTTTTTATTTTCAAAAAGATTAATATATTATAATGATATATAACTAATAACAAAAAAATACTTTAAAATGAATACTAATCAAATATTATCATTCGAAGAGTTTTCAACAAGAGGTACAGATACTGCCACTGCTGAAGCTCCAACAACAGATACTGCCACTGTAGATACTGATACTACTGTTACAGATACTGAAACAACAGACACTGACTCTGAAGAAACAACTGACTCTGAAGAAACAACTGATACTGAAGAAACGGAAGAAGAAACGGAAGCTACAGAAGAATCCGAAGAGGTTGATGCTGAGCCAACTGAACCTATGACAGTTGCTGAAATGCACAAGAACATTAAAGAAGCTTGTAAAAATGAAGCGATGGCATATGAGGCTGATGATTATGCAGAACATACAAAAGATACATACATGGCTGAAATGGCTACACTTGCTGCTGAAACTGCATGTAATGCTATTCAAGAAATGTATGAAAAGGAAGATTGTACAAAAGAACAATATGAAGCTGCATGTAATTCTATAAAAGAAGCGTATGCTAAAAAATGTAACGAAGCATGTGAAGCATATGGTACTTCTGAGAATGAAAGACCTGAATCTGAGAACGAACCAGTTCAAGGTCCAGAAAATTCAATCATTACTAAAACAGAAGCTTAATGAATAAAATAAAAGGAATTGTAAATGCGTCTTGGTTTAAAGCCGCAATTGCAGGTGGAATAGCAACCCTATTACTATTTCAAGGAGATAAATTCTATGCCGGTATTGCTTATGGCTACGCCGTCAGAGAATTCTTATTAGGACTTAAGATCGAGGGCGGGACTCAACAACTTAATTCTTAATAAATTTATTAACAATTTAAAAACTTTAATCAAGCCATCTATATAATAATAAAGATGGCTTTTTTAATACAAACTAAACAGACATGCCAAAGACACCAATAGAATATACATATATGCAAGTTGCTTATCAATTTGCTAAATTAAGCTATGCTGAAAGAAGGCAAGTTGGATGTATTCTCGTTAAGAATGAACAAGTAATAAGTTTTGGCTATAATGGAACGCCAAGAGGATTTAATAACACTTGTGAATTAGATAACACTACTAAACCCGAAGTGTTACATGCAGAATCTAATGCTATTACTAAAGTTGCCCAATCTACGATGGGGAGTGGCGGGGCGGAACTCTACACTACAACAGCCCCCTGTTTTAGTTGTTCAAAAATAATTATTCAATCTGGTATATCAAGAGTATATTATTCAGAAACATATAGGGATATGTCAGGTATAGAACTATTAGAACAAGCCAATATAGAAGTAATAAGAATAGAACCAATACACATGAATGGATCAAGTAAATAAGATAATAGAACAAGCCTTACAAGAAAAAACTTTTGGTAAAGACTTTAAGTTTAGACAATATCAACGTGAAACAATCACAGCAATCGTTAATCAATATATAGAAGACCCTGAGTCTACAATTGTTATAGATGCTCCAACAGGTACTGGTAAATCAATTATTGCAATGTGGTCCTCATACATCCTCAAAGAACTTGGCAATCAAGGCTACATTGTAACATCGGATAAAACACTACAAGAGCAATACGAATATGACTTCTCACAGTATAATACAGGATGGCCCTCAATTCAAGGCATTGACAACTACAACTGTGAAGTGAATGGCCTGCCGTTTAGCCTAGGTGAATGTAAGATGAGAGGCTACTCTTATGGCCAAGCCGAAAGACTACAGTGCGCCAGAATGTGCGACTATTTAAACACTCGTAAAAAGGCGATCGATGCACCAGTTACCCTTGTAAATTATAGTTTCTGGTTAATACAACAAAATTATGTTAATTATAGAATGGCTGTAAGACAAATGGAGAAAGAAGGACATAATACCCTTATTAATGATGGGTCCTCGGAACGATATGATGAAATACTAGAGTCATATGATAATTTTTTTCCTTTTAAGAAACGGGACTTTGTTTTCTTTGATGAGGCGCACAAGATAGATGAAATTGTTCAACAACATTTTTCTCCTTCTTTGAAAAAATTTTCCCTATTTAAAACGGGCGCTTTGATTGACTTCATGATGGCTGAAGGAGTTAGAGTCCCAGCAGTTTCTAAAAGTTTTATAGGAGATCTAATGGATGAAATTCTAATAGAAGAAAATAAGGAAAAACTTCTCATTAAACTAGCAAAGGTAAAGGGATTTTTATGGAGCATTTTAAAAGGTAGAGCAGAATTAAATCAGCGAGCAAAACAAAAGTTTGGAATTGATGTAAATTCAAGTCTTCCAAAGAAATGGCAACGGGCATTTTCACAGCTTGACGGGCTTAAAGATACTCATTGTAAAATTGAAGACTATTTAGAAATTATAGAAACGACAGGCATTGAGTCTATGGTTTTTAATCAAAACCTACATGATGGTGAAATTAAATTAATGTGTTTGAGTGAGGCACATCTAATTAAAAAGCATTTACACAAAAGAGCAGGCTTTAAAGTATTTATGTCAGCAACTATCGGAGAACCTAAAACTTATATGAAAGTAATGGGAATAGACAATGCTAAATTTATCAGACTATCTAATGGATTTACATATGAAAAGTCTCCAATTGTATTTGTTGATAGATGGAAGATGTCAATGCAACATAAACATAAAAGTTTACCTGAAGCTATTAAGATGTTAGATCAAATTTTAGAGAAACATAAAGGGCACAGAGGACTTATTCACACGGGAAGTTATGAATTTAGTCAATATATTAAAGGACACACCTCGAACATTAGAAGGATTATTGAGTATAATAAGAGTAGCGAAAAGAAAGAAGCATTGGTTAAATTTAAGAATACAATGAATGGAGTTATTATGGGTCCATCAATTCTTGAAGGTTTAGATTTTAAAGATGACACTTGTAGGTTTCAAATATTTTTTAAAGTACCGTATCCTTCATTAGGAGATCCATTGACAAGTGCTAAAATAAAGAAATCACCAGGTTGGTATGATTGGAAAACTGGAATAACAATCCAACAAGGTGCAGGTAGAAGTATTAGAAACAAAGAAGATTGGGCAGTTACATATATCTTAGATGCCTGCTTTGGAAATCTGATAAATAAACTAGAATACTTTCCAGATAATTTTAAACAAAGAATTAAGACAATAAAATGACGTATATAAGAACAATCCTACCAGAACCAGATGTATTAAGAAAAATGATAGCAGAACAAGGAGAAGTTACTATTTTTAAAAGATATAAAAAATATGACACTCTACAGGGTTCAGCGGAAAGTACTAAAATCATTAATGAAATACTATACAAACATTATAATAAAAAGAAACCTATAAAACAATAGGTCGTTAAATTTAAACACACATGTCGTTATTCCGTAAACTTTTTCGTAAAAGGGAGTATAATATAAAAAATAAGAATATGTCAGAAGAAAAGACTGCCAATATTTATGTATGGCAAAAATCTGAAAGAATAGGTAAAATAGTAGTTGAGAAAGAAACTAAGGATGGATGGTTATACTTCACAGACGGGAGTAGAATTAATCCAAAATTAGTGGGTGAATTTTTAAGTCAAACAACGTCTATGGAAGATGCAGAAGGTATTGCAAAAATACTAAGTCCAGTTGCTGGAGTTTCACAAGCGGGTACGGAAAGAGGACCGGGTGTTATGGTGTATGAAAATAAACCTAAAAAACCAATAGAAATAATTACAGAAACTAAAAAGGTGGACAGTAATATTAAAGATCCAGAAGATAGTATAGTAGTTGGTATTTTAGAAAAACTTAGTAAAAAGAATAAAACTAATTTTGATATTAGCGTAGGTGTTAATATACCTGGAAAGACTATTTTTAAAGCTTTACAAATGGACATGGAAGAAGAAGAATTAAAAGAAGGTCTAGTGAAGCTTGTAAAAAAACAGATAAATAATCTAGAACAACAATTAAACAAAGAAGTAGAAACTTTTATTCAAAATCAATACTATGAATAGGCAACAAAGAAGAAATGCATATAAGTCTATGGGAATTCTTAAAAACAAGAGCTCTAGACAATTTAATGATCCGGTAAGAAATCAAATTACAGAACAACTTAGTAGAGAAGGTAAGGAAAAACATAAGGCAATGGTTGAAGCTAATGAAAGAAAATATCATGAAGATATGGAACATAGACTTGCTGAATATAAAAAGACTCTTGAAGTTGCAGGCTGGGAAGGTAAAGAAATTGAAAAATTAGCAGAGGCTTGGATGCTTAAAGCAGTTAAAGATAAAGAGAATTATCAACAAGATAAAAAAGATGCTAAAAGATTAACTAAAGAAGCAGAAGCTTTAAAAGCTAAGAGGACTAAGTAATGGTTACAGTAGTATTAGACATAGGAGACAATGGTGTAGTCAAAATTATAGAAGATGACAACTACAATGGAAATGGTGAAGTTAATGTCACTAAAACTCTTTATGTCTTTGATGGAGATCCTGATTATGAAAATAGAATTAAATTTTTAAAAGATCTTTGTTTAGATATTGGGTTAAGTATGGGTAATAAAGATGCTCAGAAAAGACTTAATATAAATCTTCACAAGAAGCCAAAAGACATGTCACTAATGACTAAAAAGGAATTAGAGACGAGTATTATGGCAGCAGGTAGACTTGTGGAGAAGTATAAAAAAGAACTTAAAAAATATGAATCTTAAGGTAGAATGTATATGGTGTAAAACTAAAACTGATTTTAATAGATTTGCAAGAGAAACTAAAAAGTCAGAAGAATATGACAAGTTTAAAAACCAAATAATTTCTTATAATGAAATTGGAGATAGACTTTCTAAGAGTGATCCTTATGGAAATACTCCATCTGAAACTTTAGTTGCTTTACATATACAAAAATTAATACGAAATCTTGTTAATAAAAATAGGAGAGTAGAAGAAGAAGTTGAAGAAGATCAAACTGCAAAAGTTACATATCTTCTTAAAAACTTAAATCAAGAAAATGTACTAAATTTTAAAAACTTTATTAATGAAATAGCTGACGGCGTAGAGTTTGAATTAGTAGTAATTAATAGAGAAGATAAATTAGATCCTAAAGTATTGAGTAAATTCGATAACGTTAGAATTGTAGATAATGATAAGACATAAGATATTTTCAAAAGGTGAAAGAATCCATGCTCTAATACATTCAACAACAAATCCAAATATTTTATTTCCAGTTAGAGGCACGATTTATGATACTAAATTTGATGAGTATAATCCTCAGTATCAAATTAAAGTAGATAAAATGTATGATGATATTGCGTTCTTAAAACGATATTTATTTAAAGGCCGAACTATCCGAAACTTTGATGGTAAAGATAGTAGATGGAAATTTACAAGAACAAGTTATAAAACAACTGATGAGTTTGTACAAAAAGTTTTTAATGGTGATAATTGGGAAGGCTACTTAATTGTAGTTGATAGTGTTTATTGCTGTAGAACAAGAAAAGAACAGGTTGACTTCTTTAATAAGATACAAACATTTATGATACAAAAGAATCTGAGAGAGCTATACGAGATGACTAGAAGGAAAGAATACAGATATGGTAGATTTTATTATCATACTAAAGATATGTTTAAGAGGGCACTTAAAAAGTTCTTTGGTGAACGATCACCTCAATCAGATAAATGGTGGAATGATTTTCTTGAATCCACTGATATTAGAGATTTAGACAAACACGTCTAAACTTTAAGTGATATATAAATAAAAATAATACTTTTTAATGAGTACTTTAACCCATATTTTAGAAGAGGGACAAAACGCCGCAGATTATGCATTTAATAAAATATCAGACTCTGGTGAATTTTTATATGATAATTTAGTTGAGGGCATGGAAGCAAGACCTTATACTGGTAAAATAGAAGGTGCTACAAATAACCCAACAGACGAAGAAATAAAAAAGTTATTATTCTCAGCTTCAAATCCAGATTTTGATCCAGTGCTTGTTAAAAAGGAAGGACTTTATCCTAAGTCTAATCTTAAACAACCTGTAGTATATGATGTAAAGGAAGGTGAAACATCAAAAGTAGAGTCAGATGCCCCTTTAAGTAGAGTTAATAATTGGAGTCTTATTAAATATAGAGGGCAAGGTGAAAATCCAGATTATAATAAAGCCATGGTTGGAAGTGGGAAAGGAAATGATGGTTTAGCTATTAACCCAACTGCTAATAATATTATTCAAAGAACGTTTACTAAAGGATCTCCTAGTTTTAGATATAATCAAAAGGATTTTATATTTTGCCAACATTATGGTAAAGTTTCAAATAGTTATATGTTGACATTAAGAAGGTTTCCATTTCCAGTTGAAGATAATATAATAGATCCTAAAAAATATAGTATGACAGAAAAAAAACCTGTCGATAATGTTCAACCTGCCTTGGCACAAGCTATAACATGGATGAGCCCTACTATTGGAAATGATCTTAAAGATATTTTAAAATTTAGTGTAGGTTTTAAATGGAAATCAGCTGAGGCTAATATACAAGAAATTAACAGTAAACCCAGAGATAGAGGATTTGTTGGAGGATTTTTAGATGGTTTACCTGCATCACAAGCTACTCAAGGTGGTTTAAAAGGAGAGAGTGCAGCTACTACTTATAGAAGAAAACAACAAGGTGGTAATTGGGATCCTTTAAAACAAACATATCCTAATCACACATTTGCTCCACTTAATGTTATAAAAAGTATGCAAGTTAGAGATAGCGGTTTAACCTTTAATCAAAGCTTTAGTTTAACTTTTAATTATGATTTAAAAGGAATTCCTAATACTTCTCCTAAAGTTGCATTTTTAGACGTTTTATCAAATTTATTAGTTTTAACTTATAATAACGCTCCTTTTTGGGGAGGTGCTACTAGATATACAGGTGGAGGTATTGTTGGTAATTCATTAGGTGACCTTAAAAAATTACAAAAAGGAGATTATAAAGGGTTTTTAGGGAGTCTAATGCAAGATATAGGTAAAGGTATAGGAGCCCTTACTGAAGATTTAGGAAAAATGGGAGACAGTAATATATTAAATAATGTAGTAGGTGGAGGTTTAATGGAACTTTTTGGTGGACCACAAGGAGGGCAAGTTGCTCAAGCATTTTTAACAGGTGAATCTACTGGACAGTGGCACTTAACAGTTGGTAATCCATTGAATCCAGTTGCTGTAATTGGAAACTTAGGATGTACCAAGGCTGACTTTTCATTTGAAGGACCTCTTGGATATGAAGACTTTCCTACTAGATTAAAGGTAGTGGTTGAATTACAACCTAATAGACCAAGAGATAAAGCAGATATCGAATCAATGTTTAATGCAGGTAAAGGTAGATTATATTTACCTGAACAAGGCGTATTTGACGTTGGAGAAGATTCATATGACGTTAGTGCGTATGGTAATAAAGATTTTAAAGGTAAAAGTAAAGCAGAATTTTTAAGAAAGGCTGCAAAGATAGCGAATGGATAATGAATTTTAAAACGGTTATAGATAAAATAGTAGAAGGAGGTAAGCTTATTTTAGCTCAGCCTACATTTATGTTTAAAGATAAAAAAAATGTGCCATTTAGTGAGTACATTGTCAAAGACACTGATATTGGTAGAATAGATTTAATAGCCGAAGAACGATATGGAAGTAATACTGATATTGAATATATTTTAAAATTTAACGGAATATCTGATCCTTTTTCAATTAATGAAGGAGACGTTTTAAAGATACCTATTGATGGATCTACTATTAAAAAATTAGAAAGACCAGTAGTTGCAATAAGTAATATAGTTAGACAAGAGTTTATTGAAGGCAAAAAACTTACTAAAAAGGATAAACGAAGAATTGATTTTCTTAAAAAGAAATATAATATTAAAGAAGTACTTCCACCTAATATGTTAAAGTCTGGATTTAAAAACTTTGAATTAAAAAAGGAAAACGGTGAAGATGTAATTAAAATGGGTATGGGTGCATCTACTCCAGAATCTTCATTTTCTGCACCTAAGAAGAAAGCCAAGAAAGTTTCAGTTAATGAGTCTGAAGCTGATTCAATTTCTAAAAAAATTAAAAGCGGTGCTAATGAAGAATTAACAGATGCTGAAATTGCAAAATTAGAAAATAGTGGAATTAAATCTTCTAATATTTCTAATATTTCTAATATTTCTACTAATATTTCTAAAAAGGCGTCTAAGTTAGCTACTACATTTGATGGAAAAGAAATAGGAAACCGAGGAAATACTTCTTCTAATTTCACAGCCAATATGTCAGACGCATTAGATGATGATGGTAACAAGGTAGGAAATCAATCAGTAACTCAATCTGAACAAATTGAAGGTGATAAAGTTACAAAAACTGTTACAAAAACTATTGTAAAACCGGACGGCTCTTCTGAAACTACTCAAACTGTTACTTTTTCTAAATACGAGTCTAAATAATTTAGATAAATAATATAATGGAGTTAAATAATAATATACTATCGTTAATAGAGCCTAAAATTAGACCAACTAATATTGAGCTTACAGGAGGTACTGAATCTGGTGATGGTGAAAAAACTTCTAAGTCATTTGGTACAGACTTGCCTAGAATATTGATTAACGATTATCTATTTGAAGAGTCAGATTTACTTTCATTTAAATTAAGTACAGGAATCAATAAAAAATATCCAACTGTTTCTGTCACTGTTAAAGATACTGCAGGTGTTTTTGATATTGATCAGTTTCCAAGAGATGGTGATGTTATTACAGTTTATATTAATTCTAAAAACACAGATACTTTTAAAAGTATTCATATGGATTTTAATATTACATCTATTTCTTCACCACCAAAGGGTATACCGATGAGTGAAATGCAATACTCCTTTCAAGGTACATGTAAAGTACCTGGGCTGTTTAGTGAAGACTGTGTTGCATATTCTGAAAATAATAGTTTAAGTCATTTAGAGGAAATAGCAGCCGATTTAGAATTAGGATTAGCATCTAACATTGATAATACTGACGATATTCAAAATAGACTACAGGCTTATATTACTGCATTGGATTATATTAAAGAAACTGTAAACTCTTCTTATATTAATGAAGAAAGTTTTCAAACCTTTTATATTGATCAATATTATAATCTAAACTTTGTAGAGATGAATAGGATTTTTAATTCTGAAAACGTAAGCATAGAGAGTATGCAAAGTAATTTTGCATCTCTAGCTAAAAGTTATAGCCAGGATACAGGTAGTGAAGATAATGATAATATGGAAAGTAAATTATTTTTAACTAATAATATACAATTTGATAAGAGTAATCTTAAAATATCTCAATTTGCATTAAAAAATAATTCAAGTAAAATATCATTATTAAATGGATATAGAAGAGTACTTCAAATGTGGGATGAATTGGAAGATAGTGAACCCACTGCATGGGATGCTGAACGTTTAGTAGAATTCGATGTTGAAGCCTTTACAAGTAAAAATATTAGAGACGTTGAAGAACCATTAAAGGGTAGAAGAGGAGAGGCTGAATATGATAATCATTCTAAATATAAATGGGTAGGTAGAATGCAAGACTATTCATTAGAAGGAAATGTACACCTTAATCATAAGTATTCTATATTAAATAATTGGCAAAATTTACAAGAACTTGAAAAATTAAAATTAATAGTTGAATTAGATTCTTTTAATCCTAGTCTTTATTTATGTCAAAAAATACCAGTAATGATGTACATGTATGAAGAAAAGAAATCGGCCGCTATCGATAAAAAAGAAGAACATTTAAAAAATAAAGGTGGTAATACAGAAGACAAAGCATTTGAAAGTAAACTAGAAGGAGAATCGGAAGAAGCTCCTATCAGACAAGATGATTTTACAACTGGCCATTATATTATTGGTGGAATAGAATATATATACTCAGAAGGCAATCAAGCACTAACTCAAAGATTAACGCTGTTAAGAAGAGAATGGCCAACAAGAGCAAATAACTTATAAAAAATGGGCTTACTAGGAAATAGAAACAAATTTGTAAAATCTAAAGGTAGAAGTGCACATGCATATGGAGATCCAACCTTTCTTAGTTTCTTTTTATTATTTGATTGGTATGGCCCAGGGTCCCCTTTATTTAATGGAGAAGCTGCTACTTTTTTAAAAGACGTTTATGGAGATGATAAGAGAGCAGAGCAGCTTGAAAAATTTACAAAATATTTAAAAAGAATAAATCAAGAAATGCCTTGGTTTTTTCAATCAATTACAGGTTTACAAGATGCGTATGACTATGGTAAATTGGACGATGCTTTAGTATTTAAACAAGGAGCTCAGATAGAAATAGGCTGTTTAGAAACTTTAGACTTTACAATGGCTGGTATTTTTAATATGTATCAATCAATTGTATTAGATACTGATAGATATGTAAAAGTCTTACCCGATAATTTATGTTATTTTAATGTATATGTACATGTTCAAGAAATAAGAAACATCGTACCATTTGTTGGAAGTGCTAGTAGTTTAGAAAAGTTTGGAGAACAGGCGATGGGCGCTGCAAAGGATATTGCTAAGTTTAAATCACTAAGTGGAGCCGGAAGAAAAATGCTTTTAGCTCAAAAAGGAGGAGATGTTTTAGGTAAAATAGAAGATAGACTTAATTCAGATCAACTTGATTGGAAGTCAAAGGGCTTAGGTCCTAGGTTTATAACTAATTTAGGAAAGTGCATGTTTAGTTATGATAACGGTTCTGAAATGTTTAGTGAAATAACTAATAGCGAATTAGGTAATCAAGTGCAACATAAATTGAAATTTACATATGAAACAAGTAAAGTGTCTGAGGTAGAGTATTTAACCGCATTTAATCACCAAGATCCAGACCCTCTTAGCCCATTTGATAATCAAATAATGAACGATCTAGCGAATGCAGGAATGGCAGCTGCAACTGCTATTGGAAATCAAGCCGTGACCGCTGGAACAGCAGTTGTTAAAAGAGCAGTTGAAAATTTTAAAAATAAATTATTATTAGGAAATGTATATGGAGCAAACACCTTGTCTAAAATGCAAGATGTTATGAGTGCAGGTTCTATTAACGCGCTTGGACCATTGGTAAAAGGTGAAGATCCAAGTAGAGAGCCCGAAAACGTCGGAAGGCCTATTGGCGATAATATTAATCCAGTAAGCCCACCTAAAGAAGTTGCATTAGAGTCTACTAAAATTTACGAAGATACTTCAGAAGAACAACCATTAACAAGTACAAATGCTATTAATATACCTCCACCTGAGAGTCCACTAGATAGCAGTAATATTTACGATTAAAAATAAGAATGGAAGAAAAACTACAATTAAAAATTGGAGCATTTGCAAGAAGCATTGTATGTGGAAAAGTTATGGATTCACCAGAAGACATTCAATTTTATTTAAACTATAGAGTAGAAATCGAAGAAACTCTATTAAGGTGGTCTAAGGATTAAAGGAATATATAATATATGAAGGCTGAAGAATTATATAAAGATAATTTAAGGGATACTCATTGGTTGGGAAAGGTTGTTGATACAGCTGATCCTTTAATTGAAGGTAGATGTCGAGTGATGGTATATGGTAAGTTTGATAAAATACCAACTGAATCTATTCCATGGGCAACATCTTCTAATAGTAACATGATAGGCAGTTATTCTACTCCAAAATTAGGAGATATTGTTTCGGTCAGATTTGATAATGGAGATATTTACCATCCTGAATATACTTATACAATTAACAGCAACGATAGAAATACATTTAAAACAGAAATATTAGAAGCAATAGGAGCTGAGGAAGCTGTTAAAGCACAATCAATTGTATATGATGTTGATAATAAATTTAGAATCTATTATGAACCGAATGAAGGTTTAATAGTTTCAATGGGTGATGGAATTAAAACAGAGCCTTTTATAAATGTAAAACAAACGGGTGAAATACACATTCATACTGATCAAGAAGGTAAGGTTGAAGTATTTACAGATGGAGACGTTGAGGTCAAAGGTAAAAAGGTACATGTTAATAGCCCAGCAGTTGAGCTTGGTGAACTTGCACTTGAACAAGTAATTAAAGGAAATACTTTTCAAGCTTTATTTAACACACATACTCACACTGGAAATTTAGGACTACCTACGACTCCTCCTATGGTACCATTAACAGGAACAGAATTAAGTAAGATAACTAAAACAGAATAAAATGTTAATAGATTTAGATTTTGAAATAAGACTAAGAGCTTTAATTAAATTAAAGGAGAAGGATTTACAAGACAGACTTGCAGGCGGAGACTTAACAAATGTAAGAAGAGACGACTTTATAACAACTGATTATAAAGATGAAGAGCTTGTTACACCGCCTGGCGGAATTTATAATGCCCAAAAGAATTTAGAGGAATGGATGAAAGCAAATAGGCCAGCTCCTGGAGAAGATGTAGATAAAATTAAAAAGAAAATGTGGAGACAATTTTCTAAAGAAATGGCTAGTGAAATTTCTAAAAACGTAGTAGATTGGCTAAACAAAGATGTAATGGGCGGGCTAGCTAAAGAAATCAATGATCAGATTAAATTAGCTGATGTAACAATAACTGTTCCTACAACTTCTGTTCTTATACCGGTTCCTAGTTCTTCTCCAATTCCTACAATTACAGGAACTCCTATTCCTCCAGCAAATGTTACAATAAGTTAATTAGATATATAATTCATAAGATTTAACCTTTAAAAAATAAAAAATGATAGAAAAACAAAATGCTGACTTTTTTGATAAAGATGGCAATTTCGACTGGGATGGATATGAGTCAACGTGTCCAAAAGTTTTAAGAACCCCAAACCCACACATAAAAGTAGTAAACGATAAGCATAAAGTATATAGTAGAGAGCCATATGCTCAGGAAATGTATAATAAGCTCATAGGTCACATTGAAGAAAATGACATTATTACTCATATTAAATATGGATCTGCTTATAATGGTAAAGTGTTTGCAGTTGCAGACATGACTGCAAGTATTGACATTGGCTACAGGCAGCTTGTTTACGTTAATTTAGAAAAAGAAGATGATGAGTTTAAAGGTATGCAATCTGGAGATGAGGTTAGCGTTATTATTACATCATTAATGGAAGATGATAGGCAACCTATAATGGGCAGTGTTAGTGAAGGAACTAAACAGGCTACTTTCCAGGAAATGCTAAGTGCTATTGAAGAACAAGATACGGCATGGGTTGGTACAGTTAATAGAATGTTGTCTGCTGCTGGCTATATGGTTAATGTTAAAGGCATAGAGTGTTTTATGCCAGGTAGTCTTGCAGGCATTAATAAATTACATGATTTTGAAAGCATAGTAGGACAAGAAATCTATGTTGTGCCAGTTAGTTTTTCTAAAGAAAGAAAAATAATGGTAGTTTCTCATAGAGCATATCTTAAAACATTAATTCCAGGTGCTATTGAAAAATTAAAAGAAACTGCAGGTGAATATATTACTGGAAGCGTTACAGGTTCTGCTAAATATGGAGTTTTCTGTGAATTCTCACAATGTTTAACTGGTATGATTCATGTCAATGACTTAGATGGAGATACATTGGCTAGACATAAAAATAGAGAAATCGAACCAGGTGAAGAGATTAAGTTTAAAGTAAAAGATATTGTATCTGATACTAAAATAACCTTGACTCAAAGAGACGATGTCGAATTAAATCCATGGTTAGAAATTAATAAGAAATTTAAAGTACCTTCTGAGGTTGAGGCTACTGTAAAAACTTGTAAAGATTATGGTTTATTCGTAGAGTTAGAAGAAGGTGTAGTTGGACTATTACATGTTAGTGAAATTGGCGAGGATAATATTAAAAAATACAAGCCAAAACAAACTATCAACGTTTTAATTACTAAAATAGAAGAAGATACTAAGAAGATATTCTTAAAATTGCCTAAGGAATAATTTAGGTAATAAATAAATGTGATATATAAATAAATAATTTATTTTATATTGCATGCTAACATATCAAATTACAAAACATAAAGGTAAAGAAGATATTTTACAAGATTCTCTTGTCGGAATAGAGTTTGAATTTTATTCCGATAAGAGTCTTGAAGATACTCAAAAGGAGCTTGCTCAATTATTAGGTAAAAAGATTAGACTAGAGGATAAAGCACATAGTGACTTTGTGCCAACTGATAAAGAATTTAAAATTGAGCCAGATATGAGCGGGGGTAAAGGTCTTATAGAACTTATTACTGGTCCTATTCCATATAACGTTGCAAGAAATATAATAATTAAAGCGTTAGGCTGGATTCAAGAAAATGGATATACTACTGAAAAAAGTTCAATTCACTTAAACTTAAGTTTTGATCCTAAAAAGACTGGTAAAAGTAACCTTATTTCTAAAATGGATTCTCTTAAATTTGTTTTAGGATTTAATGAAACTGAGGTTTACAAACTATTTCCAAATAGAAAAGATAGTGTGTATGCAAAGTCTGTAAAATGGATAATGCCTAAAATTGACTATAATTATTATGAAGGTCAAAACATTAATTCGCATGTTTTTCATTTTGCTAAAGAAAAATACTATGGAGTTAACTTTGAAAAATTACAACAAGGTTATTTAGAATTTAGATATATTGGTGGTAAAGACTATGAAAAGAAAACTACTAATATTTTATATTTACTAGATCGTTTTCTACTACAACTTTGGTCAATTGCTAATCAAGCTAAATATACTGATTTAAATTATATAGAACTTAAAAAAATTCTTAATAGGAATCACAAGTTTACTGAAATATTAAAAGATTGGAGAAAGTTAAAAGACTATTATCCTGAAATTAATTTATATGTTGATTTAAAAGATAATGAAAAAATAATTGACATGTATTGGCCGAAGATATTAATGGAAGTTGTTAGATTAATTAGTCACGGTGGATTAAAAGAAGGAGACATTAATTATGATAGCGATGTTAGTAGGGTGCAAGTAAGTGGTGGTAAATTGCCATATTGTTTTGGATTAAGTAATTATGATTTTGTTGACTGTGAACTTGCAGGTTCATTAAGTTTTTGTGATATTTTTAGAAGTCAAGTTAGCAATGCTACCCTATTAAGGTGTAATTTATACCAAGGCACCTCTGTCGAGGGTAGTAAAGTAGAATCATGTTATGTTAACAAAACATGCGAAGTTAAAAATAGTTACGTGTTTCAGTGGGATTCTGTATTTAAAGGTAAAATGATTGGAGGAATATTTAGACATGGTCAAATAGGTAGAGAAGCAGAATTTGACGGTACTGAAATAATAACAAGTAAAAAAATTAACTAAGATGATAATATGTAACATAAAGGAAGATAATAATAATTTTAGAAAAAACAATAAGACTAATAGTCCTGTAGAATATTCAGATCCATGGCTAGTTAGTATTACTTCTCTTAATAATGGAGATACATCTATTGCTTCTAAAGTTTATTGGATGAAAAGTTTTCCAGATACAAAACTAGTATTTGGTAAGTATGTTTCAGTTTCTTTAGGTGTTAAGTTTTTATTATCAGTAGATCATGCAAATAACATATCCGGATATCACTATTGTGGACCTAGTAACGTTTCTAAAGGAAACATAGAAATAGGTAATGATGTTTTAATAAGCATGGACGCTAAAATACTTTCCGGAGTTAAAATAGGAGACGGTGCTGTAATAGCAGCAGATGCGGTAGTAACAAAGGATGTAGAACCTTATTCTATTATTGGAGGGAATCCAGGAAAACATTTAAAGTATAGATTTAGTAAAGAAGATATTGCGTTTTTATTAGACTTACAGTGGTGGAATAAAGATAAAACGTGGATAGAAAATAATAAAGATATTTTGTTTACTAAAAACGGTAATATAGATAAATTAAAAAAATTAATTAAAAATGAGTGATATTAGAAGCGGCGATAATATAGATTTAAGTCAAGGTAGAGACTATGGCACTGATTGTTTAACTGAATTCTTAAATGAAATTGGTTCAGAAATAACAGGAGCATGTATGGTACCTCTTAATTTGCCACAAGCTGAAATAATAAACATTATAAAAAGAGCAGTAAAATGGTTCAGAAAAAATTATGAATATAGTCTTAGAGAAAACTATTTTCATGTACCTAATGGAGTTTTTAGTAGTCAAAGTTTTAAGACAACTAGAACTTTAAACTTTCCAAAGGAAAATGCAACATCAGGTGCTGGTGAAGTCTTTTCAATATATGGAGTGTATGACCTTGCTTCTGGTTGGAATACAGGTGGAAGTGGATTAGATTTAAGATTTGCAGGTGGAGCAGATTTTAATATTGAAAAAATGTTTTTTAGTAATTCATTTGCAGGAACGGGAGCAGCAGAATCTGCAGAAGAACTTCAATATTATGTAATTAATCAAAGTTATTTTGATATGGCTCGTCAAATCCTAGAAAACCCTTTAAGTTTTCACTATTCACAACTAACAGGTCAGCTTAAATTTATGGGAGATACACCTAAGGGAGATGTGATTATTGAATGTTATGAAAGTATAGAAAATTGTGCACTGTATAATGATGAGATATTTTTTAGATATGTCGCGGCTAAAGTAAAACAAGCGGTTGGTGCTAAATTAGGAGTCTTTAAATTCTCTTTACCAGGTGGTGTTGAAATTGATTATGATGGCATTAAAGGTATGGGTGATGAGGAAATGGAAAAAGTACTTGAAGAAATTAAAGGAGATGAAGGAGTAGACTGGATGTTTCACTCATAAAAAAACGGATAAATAATTAATGGAACTATATATTAAAACATTAGGCGATCCTAACTATGACCCAAAAAGCGTAGATGTTGAGAATGAATTAAGTCAACTTTTAATTCAAATCGAAACTATTCTTTTTACAAATACTGGAGATGTATTGGGAAATAGTAGATTCGGCGCTGATTTAGAAAAATTAATATATGACTTTCAATTTAATGAATTTGAAGTAAAAAGAGCAATAGAAGATCAAATAGAAGAATATTGTCCAAATGCAGGCAAGTATAAAACTAAAGTAGATATTAATTTTACAAGAGGTGAAGTAAGAGATATTGCTCAAATAAATATAACAGTAGACTCTAAGTATTTGATTGGAGTTTATGTAAATTAAAAGATTAAAGAATGGCAGATTTTAAATTTTTAGATAAGGCTAGAGTAACTGCTGGAAATATAGTAGAAGACTCTAGATCATATTTAAGTAGAGTCTATAAAAAGGCTGGTAATTATTTTACAACAGCTTCACCGTTTTCTCAAATACTTGAGGTAATGGCTGAAATGAATGAGATGCTCATGTTCTATATAGAGGACTCTACCGTAGAGCAGAATATTTATACAGCTCAACAGCCTGAATCTATTCACGGACTTGCAAGACTTGCAGGGCATGATGCTACTAGAGGTTTCGCGGCAACTGGAGAAATTCGTTTTAGATGGAAGCCAGGCGTGACTGATGATGTTGCTGGAAGTAATTTAATAATTGAGCCAAATACTGAAATTCAATATGATAACAATGGTTTAATTTATTTTTTAAGAACTGATAAAGATGAGTTCTTATTACCAAAGAGTAGTAACGATTGGGTTAGAGCAAATATCATACAAGGTAAATTAGAGTCTCAAACCTTAACAAGTACAGGTGAAAGTATGCAAAGCTTTAATATTCAATCTAAAGGAACGACTGACCACGCTTTAGTAAAGGTAAGTGTTAATGGAGAACAATGGACAAAGTTTAATTCATTATACGAAATGTTAGCCACTGATAAAGGTTGTTTAGTAAAGACTGGAATTAGTGGAGGAATAGATGTTTATTTCGGAACTGGTAACTTTGGTATAATTCCACCAAGTGGAGCTACTATCGAAATAGAATATATTAAATGTGATGGAGCAGCAGGAAATCTTAACCAAGCAGGAGATCTTACATTTAAATGGTTAGGTGAAGGTAAGGACTCAACCGGAGATACACATGACCTAAACGAATTATTAGAAATGGAGACTTCAACTTCTCCTTTTATGGGAGCAGATCCTGAGAGTACTGAATTTACGAAGTTAATGGCACCGCTGGCAAGCAAGAGTTTTGTACTTGCAAATCCAGATGCATATGAATATTTCTTAAGTAGGTATGCGCAGTTTAGTTATTTAGATGCATATAATACTACGAACGATGGTTATTTAGATGATGACAATGTTATTTATATTTTTGCAATTCCAGATTTAGAGAAAAGATTATTAAAAGGGACAGATTATTTTTCAGTTGACGAAAGCGAGTTTTTCTTTGGAAAAGACGAAACTGATAGAATGCTTGGCGTAATTGAAGATAGTGGGCAGCAAATGGTTACAAGTGAAGCAATATTTGTAGAGCCGGAAGCTGTTAAATATAGAATGGATATTTCTATTAGATGGTTTGAAGGATTTAAGCAACAAGATATTTTCAATGACATTAGAGCGGCTATCTCAAATTATCTAATAAAAATTGTACGAAGAGATAAACTACCTAAGAGTGATATTATTGCAATCATAGAAGGTATCGAAGGTGTAGATGCGGTAAATGTACAATTTGTATCAAGTATTGAGGAGCAAGCAAGAAAGGATGGATTTTATAATTATACTGAAGTTACTGTAACGCCATCAACTCCGGAATTAGAAGGAGCAGATGGAGATCAAAAAAGACTTGTATTTTTTAAGAGAACTGAAGAAATTAAGAAGATAGTATTAGAAAATCCTGACTTATTAATACCAGTTACTGGAGATAAGCAAATAGAAGACTGGTATAATAAAATAGGACTTGACAGATATGGTGATATTATTTTAGACAAGCAAGAAGTTGCAATATTTAGAGGAGGCTGGGAAGATAGAGATGGAGAACTAGTAAAAGATGAGCCATCGATTGGAGAAATGGCTTCAATGTCTTTATACTTTGATAACCCACCTGTGCCAAGAACTATTTATAGTAGAGTACAAGCAGGAAATAGAAGCGATTTATAATGGGACTATACGACGACTTATACAGATATAAAAGAGAAAAGATCTATGACATAAAAAAGTCTGCCAAAGATGATAAAAAGTATTTAGGCTATGATTATAAAAATGACTTAATAACCAATAGGGTTTCTAGGCATATTATGAGAAATCAAACTATTCTTGATTTTGTTAGGTTTTGTACTGACTATTATTACAATACTATTAAACAAATTCGTGTAATGAAAAATTGGAAAAATTACACAGCAAATAAAGATGATAAAAATATAAGATAATGTCAAAGTATTCATATTTAAGATTTTTTAATGGAGTTGAGAATGAATTAAACCTTAACTATGATTCTACAAACGAAAAGTGGAGCGGGGTAGTTTATTTACCTGAGGTATCGGTTGGCCTTTATGAAACTTTAAACTTATTTATATTGGAGGAGCTTGTAGATACTAATGGCCAAATAGTATATGGTAGACCTGTTTCTGTAGATAGTAATGGTAGTAATTTTAAATTTAGTTGGAAAGATGATAGGTATATTAGTAAAGATATTTTTATATATGGTACAATTTTAGAAAACAATACTGTAAAAATACAAAACCTAAATGGACTAAATATTCAAGTATTAGATCATACAGATGTTGTTTCAGTAATTGCAGGTTTAAAAACTGTAAATGATTTTACAAATGATGCAATACAGGCTAACATTGCACTTTCATCTAAGGCTGAACAAAGACATCAAAGAACTTTATTAATTACAGATGACAGTGATGGACATGAAGTTGCTGAAATAATAATATATGGTGAAACTGTTGGAGAAGATGAAAGAATGCATGACCTATTACAAAATATGGGTGCTACTCTTGATGATGGTGATTTTATAATTTTTAAAGAGCATGATATTAATGAAATGGGAATCGACTGGAGACTCATGAATCAAAAAAGAAGAGAGCTACTTTTAGAATTACACAATATTAAACCATTTATTGGAACTTATAAAGCTGTATTAAATGCAATTGATTTTTTCGGCTATAATAATATTACACTTAAAGAATATTGGCTAAATATAAATCAAGATAGCGATAGCTTTGGAAAACTAAAAGCAGTTTCAGTTCCAGATAAAAATGCTGGATTTAGTTATAAGAAAAGAAAGCAATTTAATTTGCCTTCTACTACAATGAAAAAAACAAGCAGATTTTCATTGGTTTATAAATTAAACGAACCTAATGGATCATTTGATTATTGGGACATTCCTAATGTCGATGAGGTATTTGATTTTACGCCGGAAGAGATTTTAATAAAATTATACGGTCTTAAGAATAAACTACAAAAAGAATACCTTCCACTTCAAGCAAAAATTGTAGATATTGTAGGTGAGGGAAGTTATTTTGATCAAAAGAATTTAAACGTTTGGAATAATCAACAACCTATTGTTTCATTCAATGAAGGTAAAGATGTTGAATTTAAGGTTTATCCGGAAGGTAAACAACTTTACGTTGAAGATTATGCATTGGTATCAAATAATAATATTTTAATTGACAATGTAAATTTTGAACCTATTCCACTAGATGGTTTTGGAAATCTTAACGAAACTGAATATGAAACTTTATTATCAGATTTTGAAACATTTTACAATAACTACTATATAAATAAAAAGGAAACTTTTAACAATGACACAGATGGAGAGCACTCAATTCCTGTAGGCTGTCCAATAATCTTAGAATGTACTTCACTTCCACAAGAATGGGAATTTGCAAACTTTACATGGTTTGATGCGTTAGATTCAACAGTTACTTGGGATAACTGGTGGAAGCAGCATGTTTATGAATTAGAATGGGTAGTTACTGGACCTAAAGGATATTCACAAAGTTTTAGAGGCAGTATTGGTTATTATGAAACAGATGGCACATTCCATCCTGGATATTTAAGGTTTCCAATAATTGTACCCTTTGAAGGAGACTATAGCGTAGAGCTAAGAATGTATGACCTTCAAGGAATTATGAGTTTTAGAAAAGAGTCAGACTTCTTTAACGTTAAGGTAAAGCCGCTTGAAATATATGGAATTTATCAATGGAAAGAAGATAATAGATGGAAAGATTGGAAAACTGATTGGAATAAAACAGGAGGTTATTGGGAATTGCCAACTGAAAATTTACAAAAGGTTGAAGATAGTTTCCAGTCTTTATACTTAACCATGGATAGAGCTAATTATGTACACGACGAAAGTCAAGGTAAAGTTTTTAGTACGGTTGAAAGATATGTAGACACAGATCCTGTTAATTTAACGGGTTATAGCGAAACTACTGGACCTTATGTTTGGAATGAAATGGATCCAGTCAGATGGGTAGATGGAAAATATAACTGGTGGGACGCTACTAGAATTGGTGCTGATTTGACGGCAAGTTTTAAAATAAATACAATTCAACAAGGCAGTGTTTTAACTATTGCACATAAAAACCCTACTACTCATTTAATTGAAACAGGAACTCACACTTTAGTTGCTGCAACTCCTACTAATAACTCAGATCTTCTAGGTTGGCAAGCAATTGCTGATGAATTAAATGCATCTACAGATTCTATTATTAGTAAGTTTAATTATAACCCAGTATTTGAAGATACTGATAATGATGATACTAATGACATATTTAAATTCTTATTATGTGTTGGAAAAGATTATTCTTTTAAATATGATTTTGAAGAGGTGACATTAACTAATGGAACAATTTATGGTAAAACAAAATATGTTAGGTACAATCCTACATTTGATACTGTAAGAATTATTAACGGAAGTGCAGAGGTAGAAAGATCAACCCATGTTACGTTTGCTTTAGATAAAACGCAAATGCCTGGTATTAAAAAGCCAGTTTGGAGAATATATAAAGATAGTAGCCAAGAAGAACATGATATATATTATGATAATATGTGGATGACATATATCTTTAAGGAAGCTGGAAACTATAAAATTTCGGCTGAAATCGAAGATACAAATGGTAATAGAAATAAAACCATTAGAAACATGATAATAGTAAAATAAAAAAATAAAATAAAATGGCGGTTACAGAAATTTTAGGAACAGATTCGCTTTCATCATCAAGAATTACACTTAATGATAACTTTACTTCAATTGAAGATGAAATAACAAGCTTAAAGGGATATTTAGACCCAACAGCTTTAACTCTTTCAGGGGTTACTATTTCGACTAGTCAAATTGCAATTGATGGAGGAACAGCAGTAAATGCTAGTTCAGCTACCTTTGGAGTTGCTAGTACGTTTAGTAATGAAGTTAATATTAGTGCAGGTATTACAAAGGATGGAATTAATGGAACATCTTCAGCAGGACTTACATCACTTCCTGTTAATCTTTTTAGTTCTACTTATTTTGTTGATACAGCAGATGGAGCTACTCCACTGGTTTTATCAACAAGTACTGTAGTAGGTAAAGAAATTACATTAATTGCAACATCGGCTGGTGATATTGAAGCTACTAATGTTGCAGGTGCAGCAAGTATTGCAATAGTGCAAAATGGAACACTTACTTTAAGATCAGATGGTACATCATGGTATATCATTGGTTCTTATGGAACAACGATTGCGTAAAAAAATTATAAGAATAAATGGCTACATCATTAGTTAGAATACCTCAAATCCAAGGAGGAACAATGTACGCTTTTGCGAGTGGGACTAGAGATTTGACAAGAGCTTTCAATAACCCAGATATTAAATTTGAGTTTAGTAAATATGCTCTTTTAGATATTCCTAATTTTGAAACTGCAGTTTCCGGTAAAAATACAATGGACTTTACAAATATGCTAGATTATTCTGGTCTATCATATGTTTTAAAAGGAGATGCTGGTCACGATTTTGCTAACACTTTCCAAAATTATGCACTTAACTTAGAAGAAGAACTTTTACAAGATGATGATTTTGATAGCACGTTATATGGTTCAGATGCAGAAAAAATATTTTTTAAATGGCTAAATAATATAGGCGCAATTAGATTTAAAACCGCTGATTCTAATGAGTCTGTAAATCCTGGCTTTTATACTGAAGAGCCTAACGCCGCTGGCACTGGAACTGACTATGATAGAGTAGTTAAGTATTTAGGCAGTATCGATGTAGGTAATGATATACAATATAAAGGTAATGCATACCACGAGGTATATATTAATGTTCCCTCAAGCGTAGGATATACTCCAGCAGTATTATTTAACAATTCTCTTTATAATGCCTCTGGTAACAAGACTTACACGGAAGCTGAAATTAGTGGTAGAGCAAGCCAAACACACCCTGATCCTAATATGGATTTAGAAACTTTAGTGGATGTTGCGGGCGTAACTCCTTATTACGACGTTGATTCTAATACTACTTCTAATTTTGGAATTGATTGGAACATTGCTAATTATAATGCAGTTGCTAATAATTCAGACATAAATAGTTTACAAGATTATGCTAAGCAAGGAGGAGACTTTAGGTTTAATGCAGTTCTTGTTTATTATGATTTATATAGTGATTCAGTATCTGCAAATAGAGAAACTAATCTCTATGGCATATTAATATTGGATAATCCTCAAGATAATCCTGGTGCAGCAAACAGTTCTTATATTCCTGAACTTATTAAATATAAGCCAAATGAAATTACTGGCTTAAATGGAAATGCATTTGGTCTTAAATTAAATATTAAATTTAATTCATCTCTTGATAATGTTGGTGTTGAAGTTAACATTAATGACTTTACAACATTCTCAATGGATTTATTTATGGATACGACAAGTGCCCTAGAGAATGCTGCCAAATTATTATCAGATGCGAATGCAAGATATACTAGAATTAAAGGCAGAGTTGATGACCTAGAAAACTTAGTAATGTCGATGGATTCAAGTGCTGAAATGCTAAGCAGAATAAGTTCATTAGAAACAGATTTTCAAAATGCAAGTGCAAACCTTGCAGATAGCAACAGTTTATTAGAATTAATTACAAGCGCCAATGGCAGAATTAATCAACTTATTGATGGTACAATTCCATCTGAAGTACAATATAATACTGACATTTTATTTAATGGACCTGGTATATTGGTTGACAAAACAGTTCCTAATAAAATTAAAATTAAAAACGATTTAAAAACATATGTATTTGGAAAGCCATTCTTATGGAACGAAAATACATTAAGTGTTTATAATGAAATTACAGATACTAATCAGTTTAACCCATCAAATGCAACAGGTTTTGGTATCTGGGCAAGACTTAAAGAATTCTCAAATCAACTTAGACTTGTTGGTAAAACATTAGACCAGGGTGCTGATAATAATATTAATATATACATAGATGACAAACTTATAAATTGGAAAGATGGCCAAAGTTATAAGATTGTTTTTGAAAACTTAAATTTAAGCGGGAATAACATTAACGTTTATACTAATTGGAAAGCTGGATATGATAAACTAATTGGAAGTATATCAAACACACAAGTTGGAAACAATCCATATTTCGAAATAATTTGTATAAATGCTGCGATGTTTGAATTTGAAATAGATGTTATAAGATAATAGATGGACACACAAAACTCATTTTCAGGAATAATTAAGCAATTCACACAGATGAATGCCAATGCGTTAGAGACTTTTGAACGCATTAACGAGGCAATGACTAGCGAAAAGGATGCTATTACAGTTTCAGTAGACTTATTCGGTACGCCAGACGATGATGGCGTAACTACAATTAAAACTTATCAAATACCTTCGTTTGGGTTTATTGATAGAGAAATAAAAAGATTAGAAAATAATATTAAAGCATTGAGTGGCGTTGGAACCGCAGATGCAACTGTGCAAATGCCTGACGGTAGCTTTAAAAAGATTATTGCAAGAAAACTTAAAACTCCTGCAAGTGATTTAACTTCAATTGCATTACCTACACAATTCGTAACTACGGATAATGACTTTTTTGAAGATTATTTAAATCCATTGTTAACTGTTAAATTTGATGTTAGTAATCAAATTGCAGTAGATACTGAAAGAGTTTTAGTAAAAAGATATATTTTTCAAGCAAACGATGAATTTGCTGCAGCTTATTTTGATGACACCTATAATAATGTTGATGAGATTAATTATCAAACATTTGTAGAAGACTTAATAAGTAGTGGGGCAAATGCAACAATTGATGAACAGGTTAGAGACCTTCCTTTTAAATCAACTCAATACTATGGTGATTTTGATGCATTAGCAGTTGAAAATGCAGAAAGAGAATTTGTAGTAGACGGAACTCCAGTTATAAAAACAGTTAAACTATATACTTTAAATAAATTAACTTATACTGATGGAGATAAATCTTTAAATGATACTGAATTTTTATCAGTTGGTGATGAGCTACTTGTAAATAGCGGCAACAATAATACAAGATATAGAATTGAAAATGTATATAACGGTACTAGTCAAATTGAACTAAGATTAATTGAAGGATTTGACAGTATTAAAATTGGAACTAGCCAACTTAGGATTTATAAATCTTTAGAAAATAAAGTAGATTTAAGTATTAATGTAGGATTTGATGAGAGACAAGTTGTATTCTTTAAAGCAATTGATCCTGATTCTAAAATTATTGCAGAAAACTGGTCACCTGGCGTTGGTTTTTATTCTAATGATTTAACAATTGAAAACGAAGCTGGAGGAACTCAAACATTATCTGCTTTCTATAGAGATAGTGTTTCTGACTTTGGTCAATTTATTAAAGCCTTAAAAGAAGACTTTATTCCACCTGCAAACGTTGGTATTATACCAGATCCAGTTGAATTAAATGTAGATAATTTTCAAGTCGTACAGGTTAATACACACTTAACTGAAAATGACGCATTAGATAATATTAAAAAATTAAACACTGATAAAATAACAGTTAGTGAAAATTTAAAGAAATTAGATGACACTATTTCTAGTAAGAGAAGTGAAATTGCCACTAAGAAATATAGTTCACAAATACAAAAAAATAAAGATAAAAATACTCTAAACACTCTTATTGAAAAAAGAAGTAGTGAAGCTAAATTATATTCTTCAGTTGTTAATCAAATCCAAAGTATTAGCACAGATCAGAATGTAAAAGATATTAAGCCTAAATTTAGAGTTAGAGGTTTTTGGAAAGTGCCTGAAGCAAAAACAAATGCAGATACACTTCCACAAGAAATTGTTAAATTTAGTATTCAATATAGATATGTTTCTGCAAGTGGTAAAACAAGTAACATTGAACAAATACCATTTACACAAGATAATAAAACTACAACTGCAAGTTTTTCTAACTGGAATCAACTAGATACTCCAACTAGAAAGAGATTAAAGGATGTGACTACGGGTAAATATATTTGGACAACTGAAAGTATAGAAGATGGACAAGAAGTTAATTTTAATCAGTTAGATCTTCCTATTAATTTAGGTGAAAATATTGAAATTAGAATAAAGGCATATTCAGAAGCTGGTTTTCCATCAACTCCTGTAACTTCAGATTGGAGTGAACCTATATTAATAGAATTTCCACAAGGCATGTTAGATACCTCTGATGTAATTAATCTTGTTGAGGAAAATAGCAAAGAAACTACTTATGTAAAACTCGTTGAGGAATTAGATTCTAAAGGAGTTTACACACATATTGCTGATAGTTTTATTGCAAATGAAAAATATTTTACACATGGAGCTGGTAATATCGCTTCAGGTTTTTTATCTTCTGAACAAACTCCAATTAGTTTATTAGATAAATTAATAGATCTTCAAAAGGAAATAGATAGTCTTAAAGAACAATTAGAAAATGCAGAAGGTGAATTATTAGTAACTATAGTAGATGAGGAAGGTAGAACAACTCAGGTTGAGGCAAACACTACTACTAAATTATTTGCAGGATATTATGTAGATGAGGTAGCTGACTTAAATATTAAGAAAGGAACAATTGTAACTAAGACTTTTAAATTATTATTAGAAAATAGTAAAGCAACTGACTTAGAATTAGCTGCAAGAATAATAGGAAATAGAAATGATGCAGTTTATCCATCTTCTTCTTCGGGAGACGAAGTTACTTTTGAAATGGGTACGCATGATTATAGCACAGGTACACCTGCTCTTGCTTCAAGAATTGAAAACGATACATATTACACAGTTGAAGGAAAATATGATTTAGTTCCTATTCAATATCAGAATATGACTACTATAGAAGCTAACGCTGAAATATTTAACAATAAAGCTGCTATGCAATCTGCACAGCGTAAAGGTCAATTTATATATGGTAGATATATGGATGTTACTGGTGAAAATCCATTATATTCAACATTGCCTCTAGATTATTTAACAGGAGATGATACTAGTTTGACAAACGGTACTAATAGATTTGAATATTTTGGAAAGGCTGCTACAGGTACTGACGGTACTTCAACAAATGACTTCATATGGAAAGGTGTAAACGCTGAGGTAATTCAATTATCAAGTTTAACAAGTGGAGATTATGATGACTCTATTTATGTACATGTTGATCACCCTACTGTATTTACAGGTACAACCTATCAGGCTACCTGGAACAACATCTCTCAATTTGCAACATTATCAACTGATGATAATTATTCTAATCTACAGACACCTTACAGGTACGATAACAGTCAATTTTATCAGAGAACTATGAAAATGTCGTTTAGTGATAATGATCAATTTTTATTAGGAGGTAAATCTTGTGGAGCATATTTATTTATGTCACCTGCTAGAATCGGAAGTTTAGTAGTTGATGGAGATAATAAATTTGGAAAAAAGACAATAGGTAAAGTAGATAGTAAGCAGGTTAATTCCCAAGTTGCAAAATCCCCTAACATTACAGTTGATCTTGTTTTCCAATATAGAATGACTGATTATTTTGGAGTTACTGCAAGTGGAGGAGTTGATACTTCAACTGGTAGGGTTGCAGGTAAGAATACAAATCCTGTTTCTAATTTAACATATTCTAAAACAATTGGTTTAGATATATTTGATTCTAATGAAAATCAATTTTCTTTTGATTTAGAAGTGTTTGCTAAATATAAGCCACAAGGATATAACTTAAACAATACTAAAACAGTTACTCTTACTAAAGCAGTTAGTTAATAAAACTAATAGAGATATATAATCTTAAGTAATATTAAACTAAAAATAAAAACACAAATATGTTTGAAGGTGGAGATGACCCAATATTAGGTGGAGATGACACTGACTCAGGTTCTGGAGACGGCCCAACTGATTTTAACGACACTGATTCGGGTGACGGTGGAACCCCAATAGGAGATGGTGGAGATGACACTGACTCAGGTTCTGGAGACGGTGGAGATAGTGGTGGAGACACTGATGGGGATGGAGTAGCTGATAATAAAGATGCTTTTCCAAACGATCCAACTGAAACTGCTGATACAGATGGGGATGGTGTAGGTGATAACGCTGATGACTTTCCAACAGATCCTAACGAAGACACAGATTCAGATGAAGATGGTGTAGGTGATAATGCTGATGACTTTCCAACAGATCCTAGCGAAGATACTGATACCGATGGGGACGGTGTAGGTGATAACGCTGATGACTTTCCAACAGATCCTAACGAAGATACTGATACTGACGGGGACGGTGTAGGAGATAACACCGATGCATTTCCAAATGATTCAACTGAAACTTTAGATTCTGATGGAGATGGTGTAGGAGATAACACTGATACATTTCCAACAGATCCTAACGAAGACACTGATTCAGATGGAGATGGTGTAGGAGATAACGCTGATGCATTTCCAAATGATTCAACTGAAACTTTAGATTCAGATGGAGACGGTGTAGGAGATAACACTGATGCATTTCCAAATGATTCAACTGAAACTTTAGATTCTGATGGAGACGGCGTAGGTAATAACGCTGATGCATTTCCAAATGATTCAACTGAAACTTTAGATTCTGATGGAGATGGTGTAGGTGATAATGCAGATGATTTTCCAACAGATCCTAATCAACAAGTAGCACAAATTAATCCTAATTTAATACAACAGGTAGCTGAATCTTTAGAAAACTTAAATGGAACGTCTGATGGAAGCGATCCTTATAGTAGTTTAACTCCTTTTAAAATTAGAACAGATATAGAAAATAATGGAAGATATGACAACATTTCAAAACCATTACTTAGAACAAATCCTAAAATAAGTACTAATATAAAGTTAATAGTTGAAAATGATCAAATGTATTTAGAAAGTTTTAATGCGACTGATCAACTTGCTGCTTCTAATTATAAAAAATATTTAGTTAAAGAAACTGGATCATATTCATATGATGTTGCTAAATTTTGGAATAAAGATTCTACACCAAATGATTTAGTTTATAAAGTAAAAAGAGATAATTCAGATTTTTCAGTATTAGATAGTTATGAAAAACAATTAGAAGAAACTTATAATTATGGTACTTCTATAAATTATAATAAACTATATGATAGTGAATTTGCAATGTTAGCTCCAATTTGGCTAGATAAAAAAGTACCTTCTAAGTTTTTAATCTATAGGGTTAAAGATCCGATAAACACAAAGAATTATTCTAATTCTGAAAATTTAGATAGAATTAATGAAATGCTTAAAAATGCAACATTAATAAAGACAATTGATCTTTCTAATGACTCTGCTATAGGTAAATATATTAGAAATTATGTAAATGATGATAGTTTTCCAGACTCTCCATTAACTGTTTCATTTAATAAAGATGAACAAACTTTTTATAATGGTATAGATTTAGAAAAAGGCGGCTTCACTAGTAAAGGAGAATTTCACTATAAAGATACTATTAAAACAGATAAACCTATTATAGAATATAATGATTTTATAACTGAAGGTTTTTCTAGAAATAATTTAGCATGTGCAAACTTAGTTAATTTAGAATTTTTATTTGATGATGAAGAAGCTGAAGAGTTTTCTATAAACAGGTATTTTGGAATTTATGTAGATGAACATAAATTAGGAGGAGGATCTGTTGATAATATTAAAAACGATTTATTTACATTTAAAAAAGACACACTAATCAGTGAAATGGATTTAAGCGATGTTGGTTCCGGAACTTATATGTTACCTCATACGGTGTTTTATCAAAATATGCCAATGTTAGGTTGGATTAAAAGTTTTTCAAATTATCATAATATTAAAAATGGAGTATATTGGAATCGTAAAAGTTATGAATTAAGAGCAGATACTAATAATACTGATTATAGTTTATTTACAGGAATTAAAAAGACTAATAAAAACATAGAGGTTATTGTTAATACAAGCGCAGCTTCTGATTTTATTAAAATTAAAATAATAGATAACCCATTAAATGGAGATGAGTTTAGACTTTTAAAATTAAAAAAACAAAGATTCACAATAAAGGTTGTAGTTAATGAAAATACAGGGTCAGTAACATTAAATGATAATACTGGATTTGGTTATACAAGACCTTCAGGCGCAACTGAATATGACACTCTTCTAGATTTAGTAAACAATTGGCCTATCAGTGTAGGTAATACTTTTGAAAAGTATGAACCTTCTTTAATTCAACGTGGCAATAAATACTTTATAGAACTTGTAGAAAAGCAATATAATTTTGAAGAAAACCATAGTATTTTTTGTTTAAATAACAACTTAACAATATTAGATGTTAAAAAAACATACACTCATATTAATGTTGTAGAAAATACATTTATAGCCGATAACAACGTTGATAAAGGTAGATTTGAAAATAATAGATTCTCAAATCAAGGTACTTTAAAGAATGTTGCAGATTCAATAAGTTCACTAATTAATAATTATACTTTATTTAGTTCTATTGTTTTAGAAAATGAAATTATAATTTATTCAGACGTTGACGGTTATAATAGAGAATTAGGAATTTTTGTTAAAAATTTATCTTCTTCTAATTTCATAGAAATAAATGAGGAATCCTCTAATAAAAACATAACTTCTAACTTTTTATTAAATAATGAAGTTTGGTATTTAAAAGGAGGAAGTAATGTAAATTCTTCAATTTATATTAATGAAGATGATGAAGATGAAATCAGTATAGGTGAATATTTATTAGATATTGAAAATAGATTTAATGAAGTATTAGACATAGTAGATGATCCAAGAGAGATAAATTCTAATTTTAAAAGAGTAATTCTTAAAGATAAAAACAATGGTATAGAAAATATTGTTAATGTTTATAAAGACTTTAAAATTGAATGGGGAATGTTTAGTGCATATGATATTCATGATATGGATTTTGATTTTTATGATGAATCTAATTCTGATTTAAAAGAATTAGATTTAGAAGATGACATACTTTACCCATTTTCAAATGCAATTGATGAACCTACTGGGCCTAATGGAGAAATGCCTTTAGATGCATATGCTGATGTTGAAAGGTTAAAGGAAGATTCTAATACTTATTTTTCTAATTTAATAAACATATTAGAAGATGAAAACAGTTTACCTGAAGGAAACACAATGACTAGAATATCTAGTGAATTTGAAAGACTACAAGAAAATAATACAACGGAATTTGCTACAATCTCCAGAGTAGTTCCATATATTAATAAATGGTCTCTAAAGGATAGCTTAAATGTTAGAGAAAACCCATACTTTCTAAATTTAAATGAAGCATTTGGTGAAACTAATTTTGCTGCTTCTCTAGAAAGTTTAGATAGAGACGAAACTAAAATGACACACGAATGGTTCTATATAGACGAATACCCTACATACTTAGAGTATTTTGATGTCGATAATACTTTTAGTTATTTAAAACCTTCACCCAATATTGAATTTAGTTTAGATCATTTTAAAGATATAAATTTTGATTATTTTAAAACATATTTTGTAGGGACTGGGGCAATGGTTGGTTCTGATGAAACATTTGCTCAAACTTCATTTGGAAAATCTAGAACTTTTAAAAAGTATACAATAATAGAAGATGGAGGAGGTGAATCATTTGCCTCAACAATATTTAAAGGTATTAGATTTATACCTAAAACTAGAAAAAAAATTGAAAATAACATAACTAAAGAATTTATTAAAAATAGTGAATTTAATGGTTATAGATTTTCAACCGTTTTAAAAACATCCTTTGATGTAAATTCTCCAAATGAATTAAAACTTAGAATAATTCAAAATAAAAAATTTAAATTTGTTGTTTTAATTTTAGATTTAAATTTATCAGATGATAACTTTAGATGTTTAAATAGAAAATTATTATATGAACTAGATCATAAGTTACAAGATCTTTATAACTATTCAAATAGTATAGTTTCAGGTGCATTAGATTTAAGTTCAGTTAATTTAAGTCAAGGTCAAAGCACTGTAATAGATGGAATTACTCACAGCAGTGGTAGTGTTCCTTCATTTACTTCACAAATACTTAAAGATCCTATAACTGGTTCTTATGGTATTTTAGAAGTTGAAGTTGCTGGAATAACATATGAACTAAACATAGACAATGTAATAAATGATAATAAAATTTCAGTTACTGGGGAAATGACAATAAATGGTGTTCCTCAACCTACTCAATTTTATACATTAAATCAATATAAGTCTGCAAGCTATTCATATAGAGGTGGAGGTATTTTTGCACATTCATCTTTATTAAATTTATTATCTGCTGGAAATGTTGCAAATATTTTAAATACTACTAACAATGCTGAATATTTAACAGTTAATGCCGATGGAAGTATTGTTGAAAATACATTTTCTTTAGAAATGCAAGACGGTGTTGAAATAGTTAAAACTTCTAACTTATATCCTGAAATAGACATTAATAAACCTAAAGCGTTTGGATTAACAAATGAATCTATTGGATATAGTATAGAATCTAGAAACGAATATTTTGCTCTTTTAACTAGACAAAATGGAAAATATACCGTAAATACTAAACCTATTATTACATTTAGTGAACCTTTTTCTATGCATAAAATTGAACCGGGTGACGGATATGACTGGAGTGATGTATATAGAACTCCAATTGGATATGTTTATAATTATAACATTGGTAATACTAATGAAAATAAACTTGCAATAGAATTATATAAAAAACTAAACGGGTGTGGGGTATTATTTAACATAGGTGAAGTTAAATCACCTTTACATGATAGCCAATGGGGAACTATTAAAAATCATTTTTTCCATAAAGTAAATGACATAGACACTAGTGGAGTTATAAAACTTTCAGAATCAGATGATTTATTACCTAAATATAATTTAATAAATGAAATTGCTATTGAAAAGAAAAACAAAAATGTTTTTATGTCAAGATGGGAAGATACTTACTACGTTAGATCAACTAGCAGGGGAGGAATTCAATATATTCCAGGAACTAAAAATATTGTTGAAGAAAAAAGCTATATGAGTTCGAGCGCTATAAAATTAAATAAAGAATATGAAGTATTTGATTTTACACATGGAAGGTATGAGACTATTGAGGAATTAAACAATATTAAATTATTAGGTGAGTCTCAAAATGATATTAATTATATAGAAACTGAGAGAGAAGTAATAATGGATTTTTATATGAGGGAGGCCGTTGTTAAAAAACTAAGTAGTTTAGGTTTAAGTTATACAATGAACAGGTTAGTAGAGGTTGAAAATAGTTTTGGTAGAATTGACACGTTAAGTGATGATATTAATGGATATGTTGCTGAAAATATAATACCTGCATTTTCAATAGATTCTATTAGATTAGCGGTATATGAAGGGAAAAAACAAATAACTACAATTGATATTATTTCTGATCCCTCTAATTTAAATGTAAATGGATATATCTCAGATGGTAATTTTACTTATAAATTAGACCCTGTAAACCCTCTCAATTTTAGATTAATATATAATAAAAGAATAGGCTACTCTTATAAGATTAGACCTTTAATAAAAATAAAGTCATAAAATGGCAATAAATATAAAAGAATTATTCGATGCTGACTCAAATAATATCAAGGTTGAAAAGACAAATTACAACTTTGATCAAGTTTTAGCAAATGGTGGAGGGCCAATTGGTCCTAAAGGAGTTCAAGGAACTACCGGAAACGTAGGACAAAAAGGAGACGAAGGTGATAAAGGTGATAAAGGTGATGGTGGACAAAAAGGAGAACAAGGTGTTTCTTTAAATATATGGGACAGTGATGTTAATTCATCCGGAACAGATTTTAGAGTATTGAGACCTTTTAATGAGCCTGGAACTATACCTAGTGCAGCTCTTACTTCTAGAATTATATTAGGAGACGACACAAGTGTCTCTACTGCTCCTTCATATTCTCCAACTGCATTATTAAGTATGTTGTTAAAGACAGATGATGCTCCAAACCATATTGAGCTAAAGGTAGATAATAGTAATGCTGCAATTTACAATATTAGAAGTGAATATTCTAACGGTACTGGTACTACTTTAAAAATAGTAGGAAGCGCTGCTGCTGTTCAAGGGGAAACTGTTAATATGACAATAAACCCTGGAAATAATATTAAATTATTAGGTTCTACTTTAAATTTTGAAGGAAGTGGAGCTATTGAAATATTGTCTAATGGATCTGCAATACAGATAGAAGGAAATCAAGGAGTGACGATCGATGGTCAGGATGGAGACATATTAATTGACAACACATCGGGAGACGGTAACATTGATATAAATTCTAATGAGGATTTAAACTTAGATGCTTCTGCGGTTAATATAATAGCAAATGGAGGTGGAGACAATGTAGATATTGCTATCACAGCAAATGATGGAGAAATTAATATTAAGGCTTTAAATGATAATGATGTTTTAATTGGAAATACTGCCGGTACGGATTCTATTTATTTGGCGGCGAAAAGCTTAATAAGATTAAATACTCCTATTTTTCGAATAAATGCGACAACTAATGTTGATATTAATTCACCTGTATTAGATATTGATGTTTCAAATGCGACTAATATTACAACGGCGAATACTAACGTAATTAACGTATCTAGTGCTTCTGGTTTTAATGATCTACAAGTACAATCTGCATCTAAACTTAAAATAGAAAAGGAATTAATTACAGCTGACAAATCATTATTTTTTAGTGATAGTGATGGAGACCATGATGGCGATACTGATGGGGCTATTGATCCTACTGAAGTAAGTTCAGGCGATGGTATTAGATTTAAAGGAGGTGCAGCAGCAACTGGTGGGCCTGCTATAGGCTCTGCAGCTGCAGGCTTTCATCCTGCTCCGAATAATGGATCAACTGACGATAAAAGAACTCTTAGCGATTATTTCTTTGAAGATAATTTAGTAGATCCTATTACTGCAAATAAAAGATCAGATGCAGCAAGTGGAACTCTAAGCAGTGAACCCACTGGTAGCACATTTGACTCATTGCCTCTAGGTTCTGGTGGAAGTAGTAGCGTTGTATCGTATGTAAAAATTGGAAATTCAATTAGTGTAAATGGAAGGTTTACGTGTAGATCTCATACCTTATGGGCACTATATGATATTAATGGTAGCTTTAATAATAATTATTTTGTATTAAGATTTGATGAAACTTTTCCATATTTAAATAGTGGAACTTCTCCTGTATATGCAAATATTGCTATCTCTACACAATTCGGTAGTGATCTAAACCTAGCGGTAGGCCCAGGTACATCTGTTGATGTTTATTTTGGATTTGTAGGAGTAATTTATCCTAATTCTAATACTATTCATTTTTATAAAAATGGTGTAAGAACAGTAAATGGTCAAAATCCTATAACTCCTATACCATTGTCTCCTAAAGATTTAAGTAGAAATGCTTCAACGACATCGGATCAAAGTATTGACATTTCATTTTCATTTACCATGCCTACTATTTGGAATTCATACAATAGAGAATATCAAGGTAGTACTGTTATCAATAATGATGGTATAGGTAATGGATAATTAATAAAATAAAAAATAAATGTTTAAAAGTTTAGAAATAAAGCCAATTCATTTTATAGCAACTATTTTATTGCTTATTATTTTATTAATGCATCAATGTAATAGGACTTCTAAAATAAAGGCTATTAATAAAGGCTTAGAGGTTAAAGTAGAAAGAGCGGGTCAAAATATTATCGCTAGCCAAGATAGTATAAAATATTATAAAAATGAAAATGACTTCTTAGTTAGCGAAATTACAGCATATGAGTTTACTGCAGAAGAATTAACAAATGACGCAAATGACTTATATGCAAAATACGAAAATGCACTAGGAGATATTAAAAAACTTAAAAAGGTAAATCAATTGTTAAGTGCAGAAATTAACATTAAAGAAGTTGATACAGTTTACGCTTTTATAGAAAGTGATTCAGTTTTATATTTTAATGATTCTACCGTTTATGGAGATGGCAATTGGAGAAAATGGAATAGTAAGATTAGTCTGTTCGAAAAGGATAATAAATTAACAGGTGCATTAAATAGTTTTAGTTATGAACAAGGAATTAAACTATACTCAAGTGTTGAGGAAATTGATGGCATTAAAAAAATTAATATTGCTACAAAATATCCGGGCTTAACATTTAATAGTATTGAAGGAATTAGTCTCATTGAAGATGAGATAAATAAAGCAAAGGAAGAATATAAAAGTAGAGTTAAATTAGGTCTAGGAGTTGGCTATGGCTTAACTTTTACAAAAGACAATAGAGTTTATCATGGACCTCAACTTGGTTTATTTTTAACATATACTCCAAAGTTGTTCAATTTTAAAAGAGATAAATAAATTATGGCAGAAAGTTCAAGATATTACAAAATAGATAATGATATACTTTTAGAGTTTATCTATCACGATCAAGCAGATACTGCTCCTTATGAGATAGACGTTGATGATAACGGCAGTGAGATGAAAATACTAAGTACCGATGAATCAAATCCTGCATTAACTAGACATCTTATAAATGAACTAGGCAGTGATGTTGTGAATTTCGATGTTACTGAAGATGGAGCTTATATATCAATTGAAGGATTTGCTGCAAGAACTCTGTTATTAGAAGTTGGAAAAACATATAAATTTAATTTAAGTGCTCTTACTATTGCTGCTAACTTTGCAATTACTGGAACGAATAATGCTAGTGGATTAAGTGGAAACATATTCACATACATTCCAGCAAATACAGGAAATTTTGAATATTCTTTAACTAATTTCATAGGTGGCAAAGTTACAGTTGGAAATGTTGCAAACCCATTATTTGCTACACCGGATGAAGAAACTGGTAATAGTATCATAACTGGTTCGGGAAGTATCGAAAGATACCATGCTGTAAATGTTAATGAAAATAAATATGCTCTTTTAGATAGTACTGAAGGATTTATAGATAGTGTAGAATGGACAGGTACTGATTCTACTGAATTATTAGCAAGTCAAACAAATGCTACAAATAATATTACTAAAATAAAATATGATAAAGTTAGACTTCATTTAAGAAGTGGTTTTAGTTTTGCAGCAAGAGGTTATGAGGGTTTTTTATTCGAAGTAAAAACTAATAGAACATCAGGAGTTCAAAACTTTTTAACTCAAATAGTTTATTTAAATACTTCAAGTTTTGAAATTAAAAATCCAAGACCCTTTATATTAAGTGAAACTCTTTATAGTAATTTTATAGAAGTTAAACTACCAACATTAAAAGATCAGTTTGTAGATTTTAACAATTTATTTTATGACAATGGTTCTGGCTCTAGTGACTTAGACCCTACTTCAAATTATGAAGTTTCTTTAAAATTAGTTGATGTTTTAGAAGATACTAATGGGACTGACTACATTTACACAGGAGACGAAACTAATTTCACAATTGCTAAAGAAGATGAATTCCAAGATTTTACAGTAGTTGTAGAAGAGGCAACCGATGGAGACTACTTTAAAATATATGGAGAGAAAGATAATAGTGCAGCAGACTTTGAGTCCTATATAATAAATAGAATAGCGACAAGCTCAGATGACATTAGCGTTATTTATGATATTATAGTAAATGAACAAATAGGCACAAGTTATATTGAAACATATTCAACCTCAATTACGCAAACTCAAGATTTTGAAGAGCCAATTCAATTTAGACCAATTATACAAAATGCAAATAACGCTGCAAGTTTTATGATTGATGTGACTATGAGAATTTACAATCAAACAGATAATACTCAAATTGTAAAGAGAGGAAGTTTAATCGGTAACAACGCACCTAAATATGGTAAGAGAATGATGCAAGTAAATATAGCATCAAGTGCTAATTTAACTAGAGTATATAATACTCTTCCGGATTTACAAGCTTCAAGGAATGTTGCACAAGTAATTAATTCTAGTTTACCTAAAGCTCAAGTAAAATATGCACCTGCCTTTATTGAGAGATTAAATGTTGTGGTGAATGTAGGAAACGTAACAATTGATGATGGACAAATAAGTTCTATTAATAATGAAACTGGTTTAGAAATATCACCATTTGATATGTATGTTAAATTTAGTATTTCTAAAATCGACAATGGTGAAAGAAAGGCAATATCTTTTACTAATTTAAAAAATATAAAACTTAATTTTTCAGATGGCATTTATTTTAACAATGTTACAAGTTTTAAAGATGTTGATTTAAGCAATGGAGAAGTCCTATTTAAGATAGATAAAGCAAATGCTAGTAAATTACAAGGTAAAGGTGGTCTAAAAGATAAAAAATATTATATTTCAATCGATAACGGAAGTACTGAAACTATGGTGTTTAAAGGTAAATATACAATAGTATGATTTTAAATAGTAGAAATAATTTATTTGATTTTAGATTTAATAAGAATTTTATACCTAAAGAAATCGTAGAAAAGTATAAACCTTATTTAAATAAAATACCAGGAAATCTTTTTGAAGAGCCTATTGATTTTATTAATTATGGTATTCAAGGAATCAATTTACCAGGAACTACATTTGATCCAGTATCACAACAAGATAATGATGGAACTACTCGTTATTTTAGAGGAAAAATTCCAATACAAAATACTATTACTAGACAATTTACAGTTACAATGCAGTTAATGGATGGTTATATTAACTATTGGATGATGAATGACATTTTATTGCATTATTATGCACCTACTACTAAACAAAAACATTTAGATGATTTAAAACTTAGAGTCTTAGATGCAGAAGGATTAGGAATAGCTAGTATTACATTTGGACAACCTATATTAAATCAAATAAGTGAATTAACATTAAACATGGCTGAAAACATTTCTGAATTTAGCACATTTGATTTAAACATTTACTATAATAGATTTGAAATTAAAATGGACATAGATTAAAAGATATATAACTTATGAAAACATTTATAGAATATTTAGAAGAAAACAAAGTTACAGAAAATGAATTAGAGCTTTTAACTGAAGGGCTTCAACAGGAATGGACTCTTGAATTAGAAGAAAAAGTAGATCAAGCGGTTGATTCTTTTTTAAACGAATATAGAGATGAAGATGGAAATCTAGATATTAATAGATTTAATAATGAAATGACTAATGAAGGTCTTTTTGGGTCTATTATCGGAGGGTTAGCTGGTTTTGCTTTAGGAAAATCTATGGGCAAAATGATAGCCAAGGTATTAGGAGTTCAAAAGGGTATTTTATATGATTTATTAACTTCACGACTTGTTGGTACTGCAATAGGTGCTTCACTAGGTAAATAATATATAATGAATTTTATCACAATTGATTTTTCTTTAAACTCTCCAGGTATTTGTTTATTTAATGACAATACTAATCAATATCATTTTATTTCTTATTTAAAAAGATCCGGTACAAAAAAGGCTATTAAGACACAAGAAGACTTAGCTTTAATGGAGGGTGTTACTCTTGTTTTTCAACCAGATTGGGAAACACATGTTGATTATTCTAGTATTGAACTTGCTAAGATTAAACGTTATGATATTATGTCAAATGATATTATCGAACTAATTACAAAACATATAGATAAAGAAGACTCATTTAAGATAGCATTTGAAGGAGTATCTTATGGTAGTTCTGCTGGAACTAATAATATTATTGACATGGCAGCGGCTGCATCTATTCTTAAGATTAAACTTCTCAAATACTTTAAGCCTGAAGATATTTTAACAATAGCTCCTTCAACAATTAAAAAACATGCAGGTAAAGGTAATATGAATAAGCTTGCTTTATGGGATGTCTTTATAAATAACTCTACTGGTGAAAAATTTCTCGAGGAGACAAAATTCTGGAAGTTCGCTAAAACCGTTGAATTCGGTAAATCTATCCCAAAGCCCTTTGATGACCTTGTAGACGCTTTCTACTTAAACTCCTTAATGAGAACCTTAGAACCTAATCTTCCCTGAGGCTTAAATACTTAAGTTATATAGCCCGTTCTCTCTTTTGTTTCAGAAAATATAAAAAAAAATTAAAAAAAGTTTTTTAGCCTATTTAGTTGAAACTATTTCAACTAAAGATATATAATATTGTATATGGAAAACGATAAACTAAGTTCATATTTGAACACTAATTATCGGACCCTGTCTGAAGCAAACATAGGTGCAATAGCACAAACTAAGTCGGTTAGACGCGCAAACAAGGTTCATATTATGAAACTATTTTAAAGTTGACTATATAATATTATAAGTTTAAAGTATAAACGGTAAATTAAAGTAAATTAAAGATTAAAAGTAAATTAAAGTTATGGAAGATTTTAACATTTTTAGCATTGGTGTCGAAGACATCAACACACATGAACAAGAGGTAAATACAACTGGAAACATGATGTATAAGCCTTCTGCCGATGACGGCAAAGACGGAACGTATAAAGCATTAATTAGATTCGTTCCTAATATTGAAAACCCAAGAAATTCATTAATTAAAAAATACGTAAACTGGCTAACAGGTCCAAACGGCGATTCTAAGTTGATTGATTCTCCAACTACAATTGGTGAACACTGTCCAGTTTCTGATGCATTTTTTAGATTAAGAAAATCAGAAAGCGCAGTTGATAGAAAAGCGTCTGATAAATTAAAAAGAAGAGAATCTTATGTAGCTCTTGTAAAAATTATCAAAGACCCTCAACAACCTGAATTAGAAGGTACTTATAAAATATTTAAATTCGGTTACAAAATCAAAGAAAAAATCGATGCGGAATTAAAGCCTAATTTTGGTGAGCCAACTCAAGTATTTGATTTATTTGAAGGTAAAAACTTTGAATTAGTAATTACAAGACAAAACGATTATAATAACTACGACACTTCTAAATTCTCATCTTCAACATCTGCGGTCACTGTTAAAGGTAAAGCAGCAGAAAGAACTAAAGAAGATATGGATGCTATTAAAGCTGAATTAGAAGGAGCCCCTTCAATGAAGCAGTTTGAATACAGACCATGGGACGAAGACACAAGAAATTTCGTAAATAGCGTTCTTAAAATGTATTTAAACCCTGGTGAAGCAATAGATGCTGTAACTAATCAGTTTGAAGCAAGCACTCCGGTACCTAAAGCTGAAAAAGCTGCTTCAACTCCTAAAGCTGAAAAGGCTACTTCAACTCCTAAAGCTGAAAAGGAAGCTACTCCAGCAGGCGGTGATGATTTAGAATCTTTTTTGAATGATCTCGAACTCTAATACAGAATTAACATTAGAATTAAAGGAAAAGATTAAAGTACTAGTAAAAGAAATAGTAGTAAAATCTCATTCTAACCACTCTAAGCACATGATAAAGGATATGTCAGATAGATTAAATCTGGCATGTCCCTATTGTGGTGATTCAAGCAGAGATGATTCTGCAAAAAGAGGTAACTTATTTTGGAGCACATTACAGTATCATTGTTTTAATTGTGAATATCACACAAATATCTATTATTTTTTAAAAGACTTCGGTATTCAAATGCCAGATAAAATGGATGCTATAACATTGATTGACTATGTTAAAAGTAGAAAAAATACAATAGACACCTCTGAAAAGTTTACACCATTCGTATATGAAAAAATATTAGAACTATCAATAAGTGTAGAAGCCTTTTCAAAAGCAACTGGTGCAAAGCCAATTCAAATCGGAGATTGGATATGGTTTAAATTAAAGGAAAGACTCCTACATAAAAAATTAGATAGCTTTTTATTTAATCCTAAAGATAAAAGGCTTTGGATATTAAACAAATCAATTGACGATAAAATAATAGGTGCACAATGTAGAAGAATGCAAGGAAAAGGTTCAAGATATTTAACTTATGATTTGAGTAAAATACATGAAGCCTTATTAAATAAGCCATTTGAAATGGATGAAGAAACTCGCCATCAATTTAATAACGTATCTACATTGTTTGGAGCATTAAAGGTTAATTTCCAAAACCCAGTTACAATATTCGAAGGCCCATTAGATGCAATGTTTATGAGAAACTCAATTGCATTATGTACAGTTGGAAGAGATACTACTAAATTAGACTATATTGATAGTAGTCGATATATGTTAGATAATGATGAAGCCGGCCTTAAAAAATCCATTGAAAAACTTAAATCAGGTAAAAAGGTATTTATGTGGACTAAATATCTAAAGGATAAAAAAATGGATAAATATACTATAAAAGATTTAAACGACCTTGTAAAGGTTTGTTATAATGAAAAAATAAAAATATCTCTGTCAGAGTTAGACGATTATTTTACTAACGATAAACTTGATATGAGATATGTTTGACATAGATATGGATGAGGAATTAGACAAGTTTTATAGAGATAAAAACAGGTTTAAAAATTTAAAGAAAATGTTAGATTTTAAATTTAACAAAGAAGATTTTGAAGGTAAAGGTATTAAGATGAGTCAGCCTAAATTTAAAAAGAAATTGACTACATCGACGTTTATAAAAAGTAAAAGTAATAAGAAAGGACTATTTTAATGGAACAACAAAAAGACACAAAGGCAAGTAAGATATTAAAGTTAGATGAAAAGTTAGGAGTACAGAGAGAAAGATGGACTAAAAAGATAACTGCACTTGCACATGGTATTAAGACATTAAGTGGAATGGAAATTGTTATCGGTGATATTTTACATACAAGACAATTAATGGTGGAACAGCTAATGTATGTACAGCTTAAAACAAAAGAGCAGAAAAAACAAGTTGACATTAAATGGAAAGAGGCTTGGATAAGATATTACAACTATGATTATAAATTAACTGATAAAATAAAAGCACAATTTTTAGAAGCTGAATTAGCAGATGATAAAATGATTTTATCTCAGTTAGAAAATCAAGTTGAATTTTATAGAGAATCAATAAAGACTCTCGATAATATGGGATTTGCAGTACGTAATAGACTTGCAATTAAAGATCTCGTTTAAAAATTATGTTGAATGAATGGAGCTTACTCTCACAGAGAATAAACAATATTTAAGAGTTGATGAAGCATCTGAGCTTGAACTTGAACAACTAAACATATCACTAACTAAAAGAATCGACAGCTGGAGATTTAATCCTCTAGTAAAAAAAGGAATATGGGATGGGTACATTTCATATTTTAAAGATAATAAGTGGATTCCGGCAGGTTTATGGAGATATGTTTATAATGTTTGTAAAGAATATAGATTTGAACTTAATATCAATGGCGTTAAAGAGCTGTTTGATAAGAATGTTACAGCATCTTATTTTGAGAAGTGGGCTTTGGCCTTCTTTGAAGGTTCAGAGATAACTCCTAGGGACTATCAAATAGAAGCTGCGTATAATATCCTTAAGTTTAGAAAGTGTCTTAGTGAACTTGCTACGTCTGCAGGAAAGACATTAATTAGTTTCCTTACAGTTGCTTATTTATTAGAACAAGAAAAGGCAAAGAAGATTTTATTCATTGTACCTAATGTTTCATTGGTTGTTCAAGCAACTGAAGATTTTTCAGACTATAATTATGCAAATAGAGTCAACATAAAAATTCAACAAATATTTAGTGGTAAAAAGATTAGAGATGGTAGGAATGTAGTAATAGGCACATATCAATCTCTTGTAAAAAAGAAACAAGAATACTTTGACCAGTTCGATGCGGTTATAATTGATGAGTGCCACAAAATGAAAAGCCAATCTATTAAAACAATCTTACAGAAATGTGTAAATGCAGAATATAGATATGGTCTTTCAGGTACAATTCCTAAAGACGGCACATTAGATCGTTTAACATTGATGGCTTATACAGGTCCACTAATTAGTGAGGTGAGTGCTAGTTTCTTACAACAAGAGGGGTATATAGCAAATTGTAAGGTTAAAGTAATTGAAATGGATTATGCACCTGAAAGTGCTAAGAATGCCTTTACAGAAATGGCCCAAAACAGATATGAAAACAAGGACTTATTTCAATTAGAACAAAACTACATAATTAATTCAGAGCCAAGGCTAAATTTCATATGTAAGGTTATTGGTAAAATACCAAGAAACAGCCTTGTACTTTTTCATAGGATTGAACATGGAAAAAAGGTTTATGAAAAACTTAGACAAGAAAGTAATAAAGCAGTCTATTATGTAGATGGCGGCACAGACAAAGATATTAGAGAAGAGTATAAGAAAAAGATGGAAGCTGGAGATGAGGTTGCAATCGTTGCAAGTTATGGTACATTCTCTACAGGTATATCAATTAAAAAAATTCACAATATCTTTTTTACAGAAAGTTTTAAGTCTGAGGTTATTATTAGACAATCAATTGGTAGAGGATTAAGACAACATCACTCTAAAAGTAGTGTTCTTATTATAGACTTTGTAGATGATTTGGCCACTACAGAATGGAGTAATTATTTAATGAAACACTCTAAAGCAAGACAATCAATATACAAAGAACAACAGTTTGAGTACAGTGTAAAGAAATTTCAATTTGAGTGATATTTAAGGTGATATATAATTATAATATAGTAATAAAAAAACATAATAAAAATGGAAACACAAATTCAATCATTTGCTACATTTTCTGAAACTAGAAAAGCAGCAATAGACACTAAGATAAAAGAAGAAGCGTCTACAAAGAGAACATCTGAAGCTCAGAGATTTACTGATCTATTAGCTGAATATGAAGTAACTACTGTTGCTGAAATAGCTGAAGAACAAAGAACTGAATTTTTTAGTAAATTAGTTGGTGAAACTGATGAGGTAGAAACTGAAGGTAATGCATTCGGAGCAGCTGTTAAAAAAGCAAAAGAAGAAGATAAAGAAGAATTTAAAGTAGGTGGAGAAACTTACAAAGTAGAAGAATCTAAAGTTGAAGAAGCTGAAGTTAAGTCTGATGAAGATTTTATGGAAATGGCTATGACAATGTATAAAAAAGCATTTGGTGATGATTTTGACGAGGCTAAAGCTAAAGAAGCTGCTGAAGGAATGTTAAAGAAAGCTGATGGAGACTATGGAACTGCTGTAGGAATGTTACAGTCATCTTTAGGATAAAAATAAAATATAGACATGTTATTAACTTACGAACAATTTCTAGTCGAAAAGGCTCAGATAGTAGAGGGTAATTTGATTTTAGAAGGAGGAGCTGCAGGTCACATGCCTCACCCCTTTGATTATAATGATTTAACTTTCCAAGATTTTAAAACTATTGTTACAAATTCATTACAAGGTGAAATACATTTTGAAGAAGGTCCTACTGAAAAAACAGACGGTCAAAATTTCTTTGTTACAGTAAGAGATGGTCAAGTTCTTTTCTCAAGAAATAAAGGGCAACTACAAGCTCCAGTATCTTTAGATGGAGTTATTAAAATGTTCACGGGCCATGCATCAAAACTAGTAGAAGATACTTTTATCTATGCTGCAACAGATTTAGAAGCTGCATTATTAAGTTTAAGCGATCACCAAGAATTTAACAATGGACAAAACTTTCTTAATATGGAGTTAATTTATTCTAAGAACCCTAATGTGATTAATTATGACAGAGATGTTATTCAATTTCACGGCATGGCAGAAACTGATGGCAAAGGTAATATAGTTAATATGTCACAACAAACAGGTGCAAAACTTGCAAGACTTCTTAAAGGTATAGAGGCAGATGTACAAAAGACATTTACAATTATTCCTCCACAAATACTTAAACTTCAGAAAAACATAGATTTTGAAAAGAGACAAAGTTATTATCACAGTAAATTAAATGATTTAAGAGATGTATTTAATTTATCAGACGGTGACGAGGTTAAAATGTATCATGAAGCATGGTGGAGAAGAGAAATTGAAAAAGATTTTGCAGATATTTCAAGTGATTTAAAGGAAGGTTTATTTTTAAGATGGGCATACAATGACAAGCAAACTATGAATATGGTTGCTATGAAAAAGATTGCTACTCCTGAACAAATGAAAAAAATTAAAGAGTTTGACAAGATAAAAGGTAAAAAGTATAAGCAAAATATTTTACCATTTGAAAACTTATTTTTAGAGTTAGGAAAAGATGTATTATTAAATGCAAGTAATTTTGTTGCTGCAAATCCTGATTTAGAAAAGAAAAACCTACACGATAAGATTAGAAAAGCAGCTGCTAATGTTAAACTTAATGGTGATTTAAAACAAGTCGCTAAGATAGAAGCAGAATTAGAAAGATTAGAAAGTATTGGAGGTATTGAAGGTATTGTACCAACTGAGGGAATAGTGTTTAAATACAAAGGTAAGATTATGAAACTTACAGGTACATTTGCTGCGATCAATCAACTTATGGGTATAATAAAATATGGAAGATAAATATATTATGAAAAAGATAAAACTATTTGAAGAATTCTTAAACGAATCAAGTATGGACAATTTCAAACCAGAAGTATTGTCTAATAGAGATAAAGTAGATATGAAGCTTTTTAAAAGTTTAATGCCTAGAACATCAAAGACAGTTAAAGACGCTGAACGTAGAATTCAAACATGGAAAGGTAACAAAATGTTTGTACACTACCAAGCGTTTACAGTTCAGCCAAATGGTAATAAACCAGACTTGCCGACTTATAGATTTGGTAATTCACAGTATTGGTTAAATGATACTCAATTAGGTTGGGCAGGTAGAGCAGGTGAAAAGGTAAACATTACTTTATTAACAATAACTGATGTAACTGATCCTGATAATGAAAAGATGTTAGGAGAACTTTATGTTAATACTGATGTATATTTACAAGAGCACAATATAGTATTTAACGAGTTAAAGAAAGTATCATAAAATTATAAAAAATGGCATTACAAGATTTAAGAACATATTATGAGTCAGTTGAAAAAGAGGATTTTAATAATCTTTTAACACAAAAATGTTTAGTTACTGAAAAGATTCAAGCAAGTAGCTTACATGTAAGAAGAGAAGATAGACTTTTAGAATTTTATAAATCAGGAAATAAACAGCCACTTAATAAAATAGATAGAACAATTGTCGCTTATTATGAAAAAGGCATAGGCCATTTTGATGCAATATTAGATGAGACTATTCAACAGATGCCAAGTGATTGGAAATTTGGATTTGATTATATGGTTAGTGAAAAGACAGTAGACATTGAATATGATACACTTCCAAAAAATAGTCTTATATTAACACATATTCAAGTATTAAATGAAGACAGAACCCAGATTAAAAAAGTAATTAGAGATCCTAAGATTTTAGAAAAATGGGCTAATCTTTTAGAAGTTCAATCTCCTGAGGTTGTTTATGAAGGTATCCTTTCCGATCACCAAAAAGAAAAGTTAGTTAATATACTAAGTTTACAAGGAGAGCAAGCAAAAATAGAATTACAAGATTTTGGTTTTTCTTATAGAGCATTTACAACATTTAACGAGTCAATTCATAAGTCAATGTTAAACAATGATATTCATAAAGACATTGATGGATTAGTTGTAAGTTTCGTAGAGGGCAAATCATTAAAAAACTTTAAACTACAGAGTCCATTAAAAGAAATTAAAGAACAAGAAGAGAGAAAGAGTTCAGATGCGTATCAAATTACTGTAGTAAAACTTATTGAATATTTTAATGCGTTTGATTTTAGTGAAATACAACTTGAAAGTAAAGAAGTTGATGAGAGATATTTAGAATTAATGACAGCAGGTTTTAATTCATTTATAAAAGACAATGGCGCAAGTTTTATTGGTATGAATTTTGATAGCGCTGAATTTGCAAACAATGAATCATTTGATTTAAACCCAAAAATGATAACAAACCAAGAAACTATTAGACTTGTTAATGAATCAAGAGAAGTTGCAGAATTATTAAAAATAACGTTAGGCACTTTTAGAAAGAAGAGACAGAAAGAAAATGGAGTTTTAGCAGGAGATACATTTAATAGTTTAAATGGTATTATAGAAAAGATTGAGGCAAGAATTTACGAAAAAGTAGAGGAAGATGGTGTAATGGATTTTAAAACTTTTAAAATTAACGATACACTTAAGGGACAAACAAATCCAATTAACGAAGGTTTAAAAGTAAACCATCCTGAAAGAGGAGCTAAAGAAGTTAATATGTTTGTTGGTAGGTTTCAGCCATTTACTTTAGGACATGTTAAAGTAGTTGAACATTTACATAAACAAAATGGACTTCCAACGGTTATATTTTTAGTTAAAGCTAAAAAGAAAAAGAAAGAAGATAGTTTTAAAAGACCTTTTGATGAAACAATGCAGGTTAATATGATAAAACAAGTGATGAAGGAATATCCTATTGAGACAGTGTACGTTATAGATACCGCAGCAATTGACAAAATGTTTAATGCTATGAGACCTAAGTATGAACCTGTATTATGGGGAACAGGTAGTGATAGAATGAAAACCTATGGCTATCAAGTTAATAACCCAAAATATAGAGGAGAATTAGGAGTTGAAGATAGCTTCAGATTAGAAGAAATTCCAAGGACAGACGATAACATTAGTGCAACAAAGGTAAGAAACGCTTTATTAGATGGAGACGAAAAGACATATAAGTCCATGACTCCTAAGTCTATGTACAAAATGTATAAGTTATTAAAACAAACAATGGAAGAAAGCGTTGAACTACAAGAACAGGTTTTAACATTTTCAGAATTTAAAGGCAAATAAGATGAGTATAAGAACAGATTTTCAAATATTAATGAATAAAGTAGCTAAAAGAGAAGATCTTTTACTAGAAGCAAGTGTAGGCAAATATCAATCACTAGGTCAATTAAATAATTTAAAGGCAAAGCAAGAAATGTTTGATCTTATTAACAAAGATTATTTTAAAGGAAAATCCCCCTTTTCAAAGAGATTAACTTTAACAAAAATAGATGATTCTACAATGCAAGAAGTTTTTCAATTAATGAGTGAAGATATCGATTCAACAAATACATTATTTAATTTAAAAAGAACAGGCATTGGATCAGGTGAAATATTAATGGCGTATCTTGTTGAAAACTTAACAATAGGCGGAGGTAGTGCAGACGTAGACTTAAACTTATTCGATCCAAAAACTGGTAAATTTTTAAATGCTGGAATAGCAGAACTAAAAGAAGTAACAAGAACAACGGATGGTTTTTTAACAGGGTGGAGAACAGGAGCAAGACATGCTGCAATCAGAGCACAGGCTATTACAGATATTAGAAATTTATATTTAGCAGTTAGAGATGGTATTACTGAATTAGACCCTACTACAACAGCAGGTCAAACTGCAGAAAAAAGTGCAGCAAAAGGAGAATATACTACATTGCTCAAATATTTTAAAGACTTAGACACAATACCAGCAGCAGCCGACAAAGATTTTAAACTTAAACAAGGTGCAAAAGGTGAAATAATTGTAAAGTTTCAAGGGAATGTAATAGGTAATATCGGTGACGCAAAAACAGTTTCAGAAATTAATAAGATTTTAAGCCAAGACGTTAATACAAATGTAAAAACCTTTAAGAAAATAGAAAAAGAAGTAGCGGAAGGATTTGGAGATATTGAAGAAAAGTTTGTATTTATTAGAACTACTGGAAAATCTGGTAAGAAAAAAGTGCAAGGTATTTATTATAAGGAACAATTACCTAGTAATGCTAAAGAATTAAAAATAGCACAAGTCACTCAAAATACGATTAAAGTTAAAGTAAAAATTTGATATATAATAAAATAGATAAAAATAAATAAAAATAATGGCAACATTCGAAGACTTTTTAAACGAAAGAAATATAACGCTTAAAAGAAGATATACTGAAAATTACCCTGCTAAAACTGTAGGAGGTTCAGCTAAAGTTAGAAATGCAATTATTGAAGCATTAAAAGACGGTAAAATTACAGTTGATGAATTTAACGAAATAGTTGGACAACATTCTTCTGCTCCATCAAAATGGACAAGAGGTAATAAAAGATTTTTTAAAATAGAAGAAGACGGCGTAAGCCTTTCAGGTTATGGTAGAAAGATATTAAATAATCTTGTTACAGAATCAGTAGATGAAGGTTTAAATAAATCAGACGTTACATATCAATTAGCAATAGACTACACAGGTAATACTAAGCCAAAAATTACTAAACTTAACAAGAAAAGAATTCAAATTAAGTACGGTTATAAAATTAGCCCAGAAAAGGTAATTGATTCTATTAAGAAGGTTCATCCAGAAGTAGAACTTAAACACGTTGAATGGTCAGATAAAATGACAGGTGGAGGTTTCCACATATTTGATATTTTAGAATCTGCAGTTACTGAAGGAACATATGACTCAAAAGATCATATAGGATCTACATCAGATGGACAAGGTTCTAATGCTGAGATTTATAAAAAAGGTAGAGGATATTATGTAGTTGTTAGTGGAGAGCATGATTATGACTTCGAGGCTAAGAATGACAAAGAACTAATAAATAAGTTAGAAGAATATGAATTTGATTCTTCTGATATTTTAGAATCAGCAGTTACTGAAGCTAGAGTAAGTGCAAAAAAGCTATTAAAATCAGTAGTAAATGGAGAAACTAATTCAGTTGAAGGTATTAAACTTTCTAAAGAAATGGCTAATACATTTTCAGACTGGTTAGATCAATCAACCTTCGGTAGAAAATTCTCAAAACTCCCATTCGATAAGCTATTTACCGCAGCATTTAACTGGGGTATTGAAAGATATGCTAAAGGCAGTAAAGTTAAAGATGAATTAAAAGACTTAAAAACAAAGGCAAAAGAAATGAAAGAATCAAAAATATACGAAAGTTTTAGTGAGTTCGTTAACGAATCTTTAGAACTTAATGAAGCATTAAAGAGTTCTAAACTTAGAGGACTTCTTACTATGAAAAGAGGTAGTAAGGCAATTTTAAAAGCAATTTATGGTTTTAGTAAAATAGAATTAGACAAAATAACAGATGATCAAATAATAGATATTGATCCTAAATTAGGTAAAAAAGCAGAAGGTTTAGTTGTTTATTATACAACTCAAGAAAAAGACAACCCTTATGCTGATACTTCAAAATCTGTTCATAATTCTGCTAATAGAATCCCAGCAAATACAATCCTTGCAATAGGTATGGGAAAAGACGTTGCATATGTTAAAAGAGATTATATTAAGAGAAAAATGACAATGTCTTTAACTACAGATCCTAGAAAATCATCTTATGATATTGGAATTAATAAAGAGTATAGAGGCTGGGACGCATCTGGTATTTATAATGTAAAAAGAGTGATAGACGTTGCAGATGCTGCATTTGTAATTAACACAGCTGCTCTTCCAAATACTAAAGGAAAAATCGAAGATAGAATAAAAGCTAAAGAAGGTGCAGTATCATTTAAATCTGATAAGGAATTTAAAGATGCAAACCTTGCAAGATATAAAGAAATCCTACAAAAAAGAGCAAGTGAATTACCATTAGATAAATTAGTAATGGATGCAATTGACGATGCAACTGACGTTATGAAAGATGGTTTAAAAAATCAAGAAAAAAATAAGTATGGAGAACTTATTGCAGGTGTAGGAGCAGATGGTAGAGCTTATAAATTAAACGACATTAGTAATTTTATAAATGCTTTAATTCAAGACTACGAAAGATGGTCAGGCTATATGACAGAAGTTGAAATGGCTGAAGCTAAATATGGTAAAGATTCTAGAGAATATGAATGGCAAGCAAGATATGCTGAAAAAGAATCTCAAGAATATGCAAAGTCTATTAAAGATCGTTTAGCTAAACTTAAGAAAAGAAACTTAGCTTGGTAATGAACGAAAACGTTACACCAGCAAATATTGGAGGCATGGGAAATCCTGCCTTTCCACAAGGTGGAGAAGTAGGAAGCGGTGATGTGCCAGCTGGTAAAGGAGACGCTAAGAAACAGCAAAAGAAAAAGAAGAAAGAAAGAGAAGAATATCTTAAAAACAGAAAAGAAGAAATGGTACATACTACATTTAGTGGATTTTTAAATGAAGAATATCAGGCAGTTGGTAAATATAACACCGTTAAGAAAGTCATAAAGGAATTAGGAAGAAGACCAAGTGAACAGGAACTTGCAACATTTATTACAAAGAATTATCGTGACGTTACTGGAGTTGAAAGAGGAGATGATGATCCAGCCGCTAATGATAAAATTGCAGACTTAGTAGCATTCTATAAATTTGATATAGATGATTGGCAAATTGCATGGTTTGACGCTCAAAACGAATCTGTAGATGAAGCTAAAATTAAAGATGCTAGAAAAAGTTTAGGCTATGTTGCTTTTCTTGAAGAAATGTCAGATCTAAATAACAGAGACATTCAAAAAGCATATGATGCTGCAATAGAAGTTTTACAAGATAAAGGCATGTCAGAAAAACAAGCGATTGGTTTTTTAAATTCTCCACATGGCAAGTATATGGGAGAATATTTAACACCTGGCATGGACTACTCTCACGAGGCGTTCTTAGACAAATTAGAAGAATATTATAACGAAAGAATGTTGAATAAATACGCTAAAGATTTTGTTAATTTATCAAAAGTAAGTGAAGGTTTTTTTTCAAGATTGTTTAGAAAAAAAGAGGATAGAGATACTAAAAAGGAAATAGATCAAATTAAAAATAAAATAGAGAATGCTGATGTTCAAGATTTATTTAAACAATCTATTAATAATTTAGAAAAACTAGACAATGTGATGGCAGCAATAGATGCTGCTGATCCTTCTGATGTTGATGATGCATTTTCAAAATATAGAAAATCTAATTCAGACTACATTAATTTTGTAAAAGTTTTAAAAGGCAGTCATCAAACTTTAGAAGATCAGTATGGAAAAGATGCTATTAAAGACTTAGGAATTAAATCTAAAAATATGCTAAAGGCATATAGTACAAGGGCTGATAAAATAGCAAAAGATATAGAATAAAGTTATAATAATTTAAAAAATCCAGGCAAGTCCTGGATTTTTTTTTGCAAAATTGTTAATAACTATTGAAAAAAAGTTGCCTCAAAATTTTCACGAGTCAAAGATTATAGTTATATTAGTATTATAATTAAAACTTAAACTAGATGAGCTATACAAACTTTAACAGACATGAATCAATGAATTCGGAAACTAGAAAAGAAATCATGAACTTAATTAATGATTTAATAAACTACGATGAACAAATAGATAAAAAATTAAGAAGATCTATTGAAAACAAACTATATGGTTTATTTGATGGTTATTTATATGAGAAACTTCAATTGAATGCATTAGAATGTCCAAGTGATTTAGCAAGTAGAATTATGAAAATTTATCATAAATGTGCAATGTACCCAAAGTCAGAAACAATTGTATTTTAATCTGATATATAATATAATATTAAAAATAAAATCAAAAGATGAACAATATTAAGAATTTTAACGACTTTATTAATGAATCACTTAACGAAAAATCTATAAAAGATTGGTTTACAGCAAATATAGATTCATTTAAAGATGAAAATGAATATATGAAAGCTGGCAAAAAAGCAGGTTTTTCTAAAAAGGAATTAGAAGCTGCAATGGATGACTTCAAACAAGGTGGAGAAGATTATCTAGAGTCATATGATACATCATCTATAGATGAAGCAAAACCAAAAATAAACATAGGACGCTATCAAAGAGAAGGAAAACTTGGCTATAACGATCAATTTCACGGAAAACATTCTTTATCATTTACATTAGGTGTAGATTTAGGACTCGACCCAGATAATGAATTTGGAGGTGGAGATTGGCCAGGTTTCGATAACACAGATCTATATGTTAATGGAGGTAAAAAGGAAGGTACTGTATTAGCAGATGCTCTTTCTGGAAAATACACTTACGACGATCTTAAATCTGCTCTTGCTAAATTTGTAGGAGTTAATGAGTCTCAAGAAATAAACGAAGGTACTCGACATCAATTTGGAAAAATTGATAAAAAAGGAAATATCACATCAGTTTATATGCATTATGATGGTTATCCAGAATATGTACTACCGGTATTAAGAAAAGGTTATAAAGGCGGAAAGAATGTAGATTATGTACTTTCACAAGGAAGTGGTTCACAATTAGAAGTAAATCCTAAGAAAATTAACTTTTATAAAGGTGATAGAGATTCTCAATCAACTGGTAATGTTGCAACAATTGCAAATTATTTATCAGATGTAGAAGATGATGGAGGTGCAGAATACGTTTATTTATGGGATGAAAGATCAAAGCAATGGATGATGGCATCTTATGGAGAAAGAGACTTAAAGGTTGCTGAAGTTTAAAAAATTAAAGGAACAATGAAAAACGTAAAATTATTCGAAGAATTTATAAACGAAGATATTAATTCAAATAAAATATTTGAATTAACTGAACTAGAAAAAACAATTAATGGCTTTACAGGAAAAGCACAAGTAAAATCTAAAGTTGCAATAACGACATTTTCTGTTTCAAAATATATGATAGTGTTTGATTATGACGAAGCTAATAAAGATTTACCATTTGTATTTAGACCAGATATGAAATCTGCAAAAGTTGCAAAGGATAAATTAGAAAAAACTGACATGTTTACTCCTGAAATGAATTTAAGAATTGAAGAAATTAAATATTAAAAACAAGGCTATGAAAAACATAAAATTATTTGAAGAGTTTATCAATGAAAAGGTAGAACCTAAGGATGGTTGGATAGAAGACAAAAGATACCAAGTATATTATAAAGATGAATGGCCATGGGATTCAGTTCCAGAATTACCAGGTTGTAAAAAAATAAGTGGAGAAAAAGATCTTAAGGTAGGATCATTTTATGCAATTGGTATACAAATGCCTCACACTCCTAACTATAAATATATAGGACTAGATGAGAATTGGGAATTTAATTCGCCTGCACCTCATGTCTTTGAACATATTTTTTGGGAAATAAAAGAGCCAGGAGAACCTTTACGTCCACATGAAGTAAACTTAAAATCAGAAGAAGTTAAAGAATGGACAGGGTATGGAATGATTCAAGAGCATTCTGCTGGAAAATTTAAAAAAGATACATGGATTGTTGATGTAGATGGAAAAGAGTATAAAAACTCTAAAGGTTATATGCCTGTAAAATTATAATAATAAAAGTTAACAACTAATTAGTAATTTAAAGGAGATTGTATGAAACAATCTCCTTTTTTAGTATATAAGTTTTAAAATAACTATATGAAAAGTATACTAGAAGAAGCAGATCAAATTATCAATCACAGAAGCGAAGAAAAAGAAAGACAATATGGCCCTTTCAGTGAGGGTATGGATAGAGCAGCATCTATTTTTAAAGGTATGACTGGCTTAGAAGTTACAGGCAGAGAAATGTACATGGCCTTAATAGCACTTAAATTTTCAAGAGAAAGTTACAATCATAAAAGAGATAACCTCCTAGATGCAGTCGCATATATTGGAGCATTAGACAATTACTTAAACGAAAAAGAATGAAAATATTATTTACAGGCTGTACGGCCAAACAAACAGACGATGAAGCTTGGAAAAGAGCTAGAGTTAAAAGAATAGATGATAGTAGTATTATCTGTAATTCATTAAGAAAACAAGGTTACACAGTAGACAGAAAGAAAGTTAAATGGGGAGATGATCTTTCAGAATATGGACTTGCTATTGTAGGCCTTGGTCAATTTGGTTCTAACAATTATTCAGGTGAAATCTTTAACGCATTATATGCAATTAATGAATGTGATAATGTTTTAGTTTTTCATGAAGATTGGAAAATTGACGGTACTATGAAATCATTTAAATCAATGTTAGATGATGAAACTTACGAAAAGACTATAGCAAAGAAATGGAGTGACGGGAGACACTTTTATGGTGGAGTTGATAATCAACACTTTAATAAAGATGTTGCAAGACAGGTTATACAAGACATGGTAGATGCAAAATATGACGCCATTATACCGGCATTCGATTGGGGTAATAAACAACTTGTTAGAGATATTATTGGTAGTAAAAATATTTATAATATAGACCTTACTCCTTATGTCCTAGAGAATTGGAATATTTCAACAACATATACTTCTCAAATTAAAGAAAGAAAACATATGTTGGCTTCTCTTGTAAATCATAAGCCATGGGTAAATAGAAATAAATTATCATGGCCTGTAGATTATTTCGGCGCAAAGAGTATTAAAGAGGCAAAGCAGTTAAAAACTGAAACTGATGTTTTTGAAGCTTGTGGAAAGTATTGGAGTATTTTATGTCCTGAATATCCTCATGCAGGAAGTGGCTGGTTTAGAATTAGATGGGTTTATGCTGCAATACAAAGGTCAGTATTACTTTCAAGTGAAAAAGATACAGAAGCATTAAGTCTTCCTAAAGTTAAAGTAGAATCATTAAGTAATACAGAATTAGAAGATTATGCAAATCAACTTTCAGAAACTGTACTTAGTTATATGTGGACAAAAGATGTATTTGATGTAAAAATAAAAGAGATAGTAGAAACAGTTGGAGAAAATCTTTCAATTAGTTTACAACCTACCACTGGAATTAGTAAACAAACTGCGTTGTTTTAATAAAAATATAAAGAACAAAAGAAATGGCAAACGAAGATAATCAATGTGCAGATTTAGAGGTTAAAGACCACTACTCAGAAGGTAAAGATACTTTCGGCATGATTTACAATAAACAAAGAGAATTGCAAAGTAGATTAGGTTTAAATTATGAAAACTTAACTCTTAAAGAAATTGCAGAAATGTGGATGGTAAATAAACATGCAATGTCAGATGAGCTTAATGAAATGTTTGATGCCTTAGGCGGTATTAATGATGGAATTGGTTCAGCTGCTTGGAAATATTGGAAACAGGATAATAAGAAAGCAGAAACAATGACAGTTGCAGATTTATCAGAAGCTGATAGGTTAGAATTATTTTATGAATGGATCGATGGCCTTCATTTCTATATGAACTTTGCACTTGCAATTGGAATGACTAGTGAGGATATTGTCAACCTTTATATGGCAAAACAAAAAGAGAATATTAACAGACAAGAAAGAGGATATTAATGCTATTAGATATTGAACAACGAGATAAAGAAGTAATTGTAAGCTATTATAACACAGAAGGTGAAGTAGCCTTTAAAAGATACCCGGTTGGTCAATTTCAAAATTGGTATGTCACACATGACAAAGATCGCTACAGACACGAAAGTGCACAGAATTGGGATGGTCGACCTGTTAAATTATCAAATGCAAGACAATATAATAAATTTTCTTTAATTTATTTTATAGATCAACTTCCAGAAGCTGATAAAAAAGAAATACTTGCATATAATAAACCAAGAACATATTTCGTAGACATTGAAACAGAGATTGTAGATGGCTTCCCTAAACCAGAAGAGGCTAAGACGCGTATCCTGTCATTCTCTATCATTACACCAGAAAGAAAGGCTATAGTTTTAGGCTTAAAAGATTTGGATGATATGACAGGTATGCAAGATGATACTAACAAATATTTTAAATCATTGGATAGTGATTGGAGTCTTTCATATTATAAGTTTAAGAATGAATATGACATGGTTTATAATTTCATTCATAAGTTTATGCCTAAGTTTCCAATGATGACAGGTTGGAACTTTATTAATTATGATTGGCAATATATTGTTAACCGATGTAAGAGACTACAAATTGATATTAGTGAATCTGCAAAAACAGGTGCAGTTGATAGAATGGATGGCAGACCACTTCATATGGGAATACTTGATTATATGCAATTGTATGATAAGTATGATCGTTCTGTAAAGGTTAAAGAATCAAATACCCTTGATTATGTTTCAGGTCAAATTGTAGGTCTTAAAAAGATTAAATACAATGGCGGCTTACAGGAATTGTATGAAAAAGATTTTAGAAAATATATTTATTATAACATTGTCGATTCATGTTTGGTATATTATATAGATCAGAAGATTAAAGCAATGGATGTTCTTTTAACTCTTGCAAATATTACGCAAATGCCACTTTATAAAGCAGCAAGCCCAGTTGCTATGACAGAAGCATTAATGGCAAGAAAGCTTAAAGAACAAAATAAAATTATTGCAACTGAAAGAAGAGATGACAATAGAAAAGACGGTAGTTATGCCGGTGCTTTTGTTAAAGAACCAATCGTTGGTTTTTATAGTGGAGTAAGTGCATTTGACTTTGCTTCTCTATACCCTTCAATTATGCGACAATTTAATATTTCTCCTGATTCTTTTGTTGAAACTGTACAAAAACATGAGATAGAAGAAAAAAGAAAAAATAAAGATTATATTGTTTGTGAAAATGGCGCAGTCTATACAACAGAAGATTCTGTCTTGAAAAGAATCCTCACCGACCTGTATAGCCAACGTAAGGAATATAAGGCAAAATCCTTTGAATATTTTGAGAAGGCAAGATTAATTCGAAAAAAAATTAGTCAGCTAAAGTAGTCAACTTTTGGGAGGTTGAAGATATATAATCCATCAACAACTACACCCAATCAGATGATCAAAATTAGATCATCTTTTGTTTTTTAACAGGTTATTAATGTAATAACCAGGAATGTAAAATTTAAAATATATTAAATAAATATGAATATTTTCAAAGAAAGAATAGAATACAAGCCATTTGAATATCCAGAATATTATACAGAAGGTTGGCTTCCACAGGCTCAAGCATTTTGGTTACATACTGAAATTCCAATGCAGAGTGATATAAAAGATTGGAAAGAAAACTTAATGCCACATGAAAGAAATCTTGTTGGTAATATTCTTTTAGGCTTTGCTCAAACTGAATGTGCTGTTAGTGATTATTGGACTACAATGGTTACTCATTGGTTTCCAAAACATGAGATCAAACAAATGGCCATGATTTTTGGTAGCCAAGAAACTATTCACGCTACGGCCTATTCTTATTTAAATGAAACTTTAGGTCTTGAAGATTTTGCTGCATTCCTACATGAACCGTCAATGGCAGATAAGTTTGAACATCTTTCAGGAGTAGAAAATGATTATACACATGAGGATTTACAAAAGAATCCAGCGGCAAGAAGAGAAGTTGCAAGAAGTTTAGCAACATTTTCAGCATTTGCAGAAGGCGTAAGCCTTTATAGTTCATTTGCAGTCTTATATTCTTTTCAAATGAGAAACTTATTAAAGGGAATTGGTCAACAAATGAAGTGGTCAGTTAGAGACGAATCATTACATTCAAAAATGGGTTGTAAATTATTTAGACACATGTGTGATGAATATCCTGAACTTAGAGAAGAAGTTAAAAACGATGTAATAAGAGCTGCTGAGATTATGGTAGAAATGGAACATGCATTTATTGATAAGATATTTGAAATGGGAAATCTTGAAAATCTTAAAGCAAACGATCTTAAAAACTTTATTTTAAGAAGAACAAATGAAAAACTTATTGAATTAGGTTATAACCAGCATTTTGAATTTGATACAGAATCAGCAAAAGAATTAGATTGGTTTTATCATTTGACAGGAGGAGTAGAACATAGTGACTTTTTTGCAATTAGACCAACTGCATATTCTAAAGCAGGTGAAGATGAGGTCTGGGACGAGGAGTCAATATTTTAAATATATAAATTATGGAATTATTTGTAGAACAAGAAGATTCACCTAAGGCTGATAAAATAGCTCAAAAACTAGGATGGATAAAAGGTACTGACTATCCAGTTTGGGGCCACACTGAAATTTATTTAAAGACAATTTCTAAAGGATATTGTTTAGAAGGAGAAACTCCAAAGGATGCTTATTGGAGAGTAGCAACCACAATTGCAAGAAGACTTAGAAGATCTGATATGGCTAGTAAGTTCTTTGATTATATTTGGAAGGGTTGGTTAAATTTAGCTTCTCCAGTACTTTCAAACACTGGTACAGAAAGAGGATTGCCAATTTCTTGTTTTGGAATTGATGTTGCAGATAGTATTCATGATATTGGTAAAAAGAATCTTGAAATGATGTTACTTGCAAAGAATGGTGGAGGAGTTGGAATTGGCGTAAATCAAATTAGACCTGCAGGAACTGAAATTACAGACAATGGAACTTCAGATGGTGTTGTACCATTTTGTAAAATATATGACTCTACAATTCTCGCTACAAATCAAGGAGCAGTAAGAAGAGGAGCAGCCTCTGTTAATATAGATATTGAACATGATGATTTTTGGGATTGGTTAGAAATTAGAGAACCAAAGGGAGATATAAATAGACAATGTTTAAATATGCACCAATGTGTAATTGTCAGCGATGGCTTTATGCAAAAGGTACAAGAAGGAGATAAAGAAGCAAGAAAGAGATGGACTGCACTTATTAAAAAACGTAAAGCAACTGGAGAGCCATATATTATGTATAAAGGAAATGTTAATAGAGCAAATCCTGAAGCATATACAAAGAATGGTTTAAAAGTTTACATGACAAATATTTGTAGTGAAATTACATTACATACTGATGAGAATCACAGTTTTGTTTGTTGTTTAAGTTCATTAAACCTTACAAAATATGACGAGTGGAAAAACACTGATTTAATTAGAACCGCAACGTGGTTCCTTGATGGTGTTATGGAAGAATTTATTCAAAAGGCAAAATACAGACAAGGCTTTGAAAATGCAGTTCGTTCTGCTGAAAAAGGTAGAGCACTCGGTCTTGGCGTCTTAGGTTGGCATACATATCTACAAGAAAGAGGTATTCCATTTGAAGGTCTTACAGCACAGTTTGAAACAAGAAAGATATTTTCTCAAATTAAATTAGAGAGCGAAGCAGCAAGCAGAGAACTTGCAACTGAATATGGAGAGCCATTATGGTGTGTTGGTACAGGCATGAGAAATACACATTTAAGAGCAGTTGCACCTACGGTAACTAATTCTAAATTAAGTGGTAATGTTAGCCCAGGTATTGAGCCATGGGCCGCTAATGTATTTACTGAACAAACTTCTAAAGGTACATTTATTCGTAAAAATGTTTCACTTGTAAGTTTCCTAGAAAAAATTGGTAAAAATACAAATGCAGTTTGGAACAAGATTCTTGAAGATAATGGTTCGGTTTATGGTTTAGATTTTATTGACAACTGCATGGTAGAACATAACATGTGGGGAGGTAAAGTTATTGAAAAACTAGAATGGGAAAGTTTAGATAAAATGGAACAAACTAAATGGGTTGAAGCAAAAGAAGTATTTAAAACATTTAAAGAAATTAATCAACTTGAACTAGTTAAGCAGGCTGGAGTTAGACAACAATATATCGATCAATCATGCAGTCTTAATCTTGCATTTCCAAACAGTGCAAGTCCAAAGTTTATTAACTTAGTTCATTTAGAAGCCTACAAACAAGGTATTAAGACTCTCTATTATATGAGAACTGAAAGCGTATTAAGAGGTGATATTGCCTCAAGTGCAACTAGTGAAGATTGCGTATCATGCGATGGCTAAAATGTGTGGCGCTTCGGTGGCCACGCTTTAGGACCGTTTAATTACGGGTTTAAGAGGGAGATCGTTCGCTACGCTCCCTCTTTTTATTTTGAAACAATTTCTATATACTCTATATAAATCTGTAAATAAACTAAATTATTCAAAATGAAATTACAAATCGATCGCATAGACCAGCATGCATTTACAAGTTTTGTTAATAGACTAAAGTTAATAGACTCTTTTATCTATTTCAAAATTAAAGATGGTCAAGTTATCTCAACAGCTTACTTACCACAAAGAGACGCTGTAAAACACCATTCAGTACCATTTGAAAGTATTTTTCAAACGACTGAAGTACCTCAATTAGGTAAAGAATTAAAGGTTGCATTCTTCGATGCAGGTAGAATTATAGAAGCATTTAAACAATTTGAGCACGATGCAATTCGCTGCGAGATTGAATTCATAGAGAATGAACAAGACTTAGTAGCTTCTACTTTTAGAATTTACAATGATGAGTTAGAAATTACTCTAGCATGTTCAGAGCCATCTCTAGGCTTTAAAGATCTTACACCAGATCAAATCGATGCAATATTTGCAAAAGCACCAGATTCTTTTCAATTTGGAATTGATAACCACACTATCAATAAACTTAAATCTCTTTTTAATCTTGAAAAAGATGAGACATTCGATATTAAATCAAATGGAAAAGGTGTTGAAGTTAAAGGTAAGACATTTAATGTATTGGTTAGTCAATCACCAGAAGGAAATGGCGGCGCAACACTTTACAAAAAATACTTAACATTATTAGACAAGGAAGAGTACAACGTACACGTTTCTGCAAGCAAAGTTGTTTTTGATTCTAATGAGTCAGATACTTTATTAACAATATCAACTTGCCAAACAGCGTAGATGGAAGTAACTGAAGCTGTAGAAGAAAACATAGATAATTTATCTATAGAAGAATTAGAAGCACTTGCTGCTGAATATGACATCATGAGTAATAAGTTCACGGCCTACGAACAGGCCGTGAAACTTTCGTTAAATAGTATCTATGGTGCATTCGGTAATAAGTGGTTTCATTTCTTTGATATTAACATTGCAGAATCAATTACTCTTCAAGGTCAAAATGCTATTATTTATTCAGAAACAGTATTAAATAAATACTTTAATGATTTTTGGCATAAAGACACTAAGTTACATGAAGAACTTGGAATTAAGGTAAAAGGCAAGTTACATAGGCCATCTGTCATTTACATAGATACAGATTCTAACTACGTGCAATTTGGTGAAATGTATGATTCTGTAGAATGGTTAGATGAGTCTAAAAAAATGGATGTTACAACATTTACATTAGAAGTTTACAACCGTAGAATTAAGGAATTTATTTCTTTAGCGATGAAAAAATACGCAGTTGTCCATAATACTGATAATTTCTTAGTATTTGAACTAGAATCTATTGCATACTCAGGTATTTGGATGAAAAAGAAAAAGTATATTCAAGATATTGCATGGGAAGATAAGCTTTCTGTAAAAGATAGACACCCTTCTCTTAAAAAAATTAAGACAATTGGCTACGATACTATTCAAAGTTCTACTCCATTATTTGCAAGACAAAAATTAGTAGAAGCACTTAAGTTATTATTTACAAAGGGAACAAAGCCAGGTCCAGTTGAATTACAAGAAATGGTACAATTCTTAAAACAATGTAAAACTGAATTTAAGCTTGTAAATATAGACGATATTTCTTTTAATAGAAGAACTAATAATATCCAACAGTATATTATTGACGATAATAAAGAATTTCAAATTGGACTTAAGTGTCCACCAAACGTAAAGGCTGCAGGTTTTTATAACTATCTCTTAAATAATAATTCTAAATACAAGAATAAGTATAAGATGATAGCAAATGGTGAAAAACTTAGGATCTATAATACAAAGCATCCTATTTGTGATACATTCGCATATTTACCAGGAGGGCATCCATATGAGATAGCACCTGAAATTGACTACGATACTCAATTTGGAAAATGTATGATTGATCCAATTAACAGAGTTCTTAAAGCGATAGGCCTACAAGAATTAGATACAAACCTAATATATGCTTCGGCATTATTTTAAAATAAAAAACATGAATATAGAAGACTACATTTGTAAATTAGTAGCTGAAAACCCAAACTATACTGAATTAGGAAAAAAGGTTGCAATTCATTTTAGAGAACATTTCTCAGAAAAAGTAAATGAAGCAGCTAAACAAAAAAGAATTAAAGACTATGGACCTTTCTAAAGAAGAAGAATTAATATTACAAGAATATGTTGCAATTCAAAAAGAATTCAATACTTTAAAAAACGAGATGAGTAATATTAAACAAAAGGCAGAAGTCTTAATAAAAGAATTAAACAATATTAGAGAAAAAGAATCTAAGTTGTTCGAAAAAATAAACAAATAAAATGGCAAAAAAGAAAGTTGAATTTAATTTCAGTGATATTAACGCTGAATTAGCAAATATAAATCCATTAGGAAGTATAATGGAAAATAGTGATTTTAGTGAAGTTACAGAATATATTGACACAGGTAATTATCATTTAAACGCGTGTGTAAGTGGTAGTTTATTTGGTGGATGGCCAAACAGTAGAACCTGTGCATTAGCAGGTCCTTCTGGAACAGGTAAAACTTTCCTCATATTAAATAGTGTAAAACGTGCAATCGACATGGGTTACAATGTTATTTTTTATGATAGTGAAGCGGCTGTTGATAAACAATTAATGACAAAGTTTGGAATTGATTTAGCTAAGGTTAATTATCAACCTGTAAATACTGTACAAGATTTTAGACATTCAATCACAACGATCACAACTAAAATGCAAGAAGTAAAAAGAACAGGTGGCACAGTACCTAAGGTTATGATTATTCTTGATAGTGCTGGAAACTTGGCAACTCAAAAAGAAATCAATGATGCAGTCAGTGGTAGTGAAAAGGCTGATATGACAAGAGCCAAAATTCTTAAATCTATTTTTAGAATTATTATGACTCCATTGGCAGATCTTAAAATACCTTTCTTATTTACTAACCACACTTATATGACGCAAGGTTTTATTGCACAACAAATAGCAGGTGGAGGTACAGGTCCTGAATATGCAGCATCTATTGTTTTATTCTTAAATAAAGCACAACTTAAAGAAGGTACTGAGAAAACAGGAATTATAGTTACGGCGAAACCAAACAAAAACAGATTTGCAAAGCCAACTCCAATTAAATTTCATTTACACTTTACTCAAGGAATGAATCCTTATGTAGGTCTTGAACAATATGTTTCATGGGATGTTTGTGGAGTTGATAGAGGAAGTTTTGATAAAAATGGAAAACCTGAAATTAAGGCAACTTCAAGAACTTGGATATGTAAGCACTTAGATAAGCCAGTCTCAAATAAAGACTTCTTTACTGAAAAGGTATTTACAAAAGAAGTACTTGAAAAAATCAATGAGCACATTCAGCCATTGTTTAACTATAGTGCAATGTCAGAAGACGTAGATGTCGATGCAATCTTAGAAGAAACAACAGAATGAGTTTACAAATAAATGAAGATAAACTTCCTATTAAATATATTTTAGGAATACACGATACGTTGCCTTCTTACCCAGATGGATTTGACATTTTATATGAAAAAATAAAAAGACATATTGGAGATACTAACCACAATTTCACAAAACATGCAAGTATGAAATATCATTTAAAAAACGCAGATCCAGAAAGAGTGGATAAAGCTTTAGCAGAATTAGTTAAAGAAGGTTATATTGAACCGGTAAATGAAACAAAAGGTAAAGAGTCCTATAAAATAATAAACAACCCGTTTAATTAAACTATTATGGAATTTAGCCAAGATTATGAAAAAATGTTTTTTAGGTTTTCATTAGAAAAACCTAAATATTTACAGGCAATTAAGACAAGTTTTTATTCATCTGAAGAGATTGATATACTTTCAACGCTTGCTCTTAAGTTTTTTATGAAGTTTAATGAAACTCCTTCAAAGGAACAGTTAAGACTTCTTGTTAAAAATGCAAAAACGGCTAAAGATAAAATTAGTGATAGTATAATTAATTTAATATTTGAAGTAGACTTAGATCAATATGATGAAGAGTGGCTAACATCTACTGCAGAATCATGGATTAAATGGAGAAACTTTGATACAACTCTTATTGACACTATTGAGTTTATTAAAACAACAACTGTAACTCCTGAAAATACTGATCATATAATTACAAAGGTTAAGACATTAATAAATGAAAGAAATAATCTTACATTTAACAGTGATCTTGGTCTTGATTTTTTCGATGCAGAATCACATGATCAAAAAGAGACTGATAAAATTAGTACAGGATATAACTTTTTAGATAGAGTATTAGGCGGAGGATATGACAAAGGCGGTAATTTAGTAGTTTATGCGGGTGAACAGAATATTGGTAAATCCATTTTCTTAGCAAATGACGCAGCTCAATTCGTTAAGATGGGAACCAACACCGCCGTCATTACCGCTGAAATGGCAGCACATAAATTTGTTAAAAGAATCGGAGCAAACCTTTTAGGTATTAACATTAGTGACTATAATGAAAAAGGTAAGAATAAAGATTTTATTAAAAGAAAATTAGAAACAGTAGGAAATGGATTTACTCCTCCAGGTAGTCTACATGTTAGACAATTCCCAACGTCTCAAGCTACTGTGCTTGACATTGAAGCCTATCTTGCACAAATTGAAGAAGAAAAAGGAATTAAGTTAGGTGCAGTTGTTATAGATTATATTAACATCTTAGCAAATTATAGAAATCAAAACACTGAAAATACTTATATGAAGATTAAGCAAATTGCAGAAGATCTTAGAGCAATGGGTATTAGAAATAATTGGCTAATCGTTACAGCAACTCAAATTACAAGAAGTGGTTACAACTCTTCAGATATTACAATGACCGATATTGCAGAATCTGCAGGTCTTTCTCATACTGCTGATGTTATGCTTGGAATTATTCAAGATGATATTATGAGAGCAGCAAATGAATACAGATTAAAAGTCCTTAAAATCAGAGATGGTGAAGGCAAGGGAACAAAATGTAAGTTAGACATTAACTACTCATATATGAGATTAATGGAAACTGAAGAAATAACAATGAGTAATTTACACGCAATATAGATATGAGAAATAAGCAAGATAAAATATTTGACAATAATTTCGAAGCTCCAGATACGGAGGGAAAGGGATCTATTAACTTTGATTTAGATCCAGCAGTAAGAGGTAATCTTTCAGAAGAAGAAAATATACACTATGAAATATTAGCCAGGGATATACATGATTTAATTGAAAATTCAAGATTTAAAAAATTCAACGTAATAAATGAATTTACAAGTGTAACTCGTCTTAAGAAAATAGACATCAATGAAGTTTATGGATTTATGGTAGATGAGTTAATTAAAAAATACTCAAGAATAGATTTATTTTCTGAGTTATGTAATTATTTTAATATACCTCCAAATAAATTTTATAACTCATTATCAAATGTTTATAAAGAAGATCTAATTATGGAATTAGATAAAAAAACAGGAGTTCTTTCAAGAAAAAATATTAACAAACTTTTTTAAATGATTAAGACAAGTGTTTTAAGTAAACCCGTAAAAAGGGTGTGGGTATTAGGCGATCTTCACTTTGGAGTTAGGTCTAATTCTATGGAATGGCTACAAATTCAAAAAGATTTTTTTGAACAGCAGTTTATTCCCACATTAAAGAAACATGTAAAACCAGGTGATGTTTTGGTACAGGTAGGAGATACGTTTGACAACCGCCAGAGTATAAACATCAAAGTTTTAAACTATGCCATGGATTTATTCGAGAGACTAGGTGAGATATTGCCGGTCCATGTAATTTGTGGCAATCATGATATTTGGGCTAAGAAGACAAATGAAATTACTTCAATAGATACTCTTAAATGGATCCCAAATGTACAAGTTTATACAGACCCTGTTGAATATGTTTGGAATGATAGAAAAATATTGTTAATGCCATGGAGAAGAGATTCAACACATGAGGCAGAGACATTGGCAGACTATCCACAGAGTGAAATTGTATTTTGCCATTCTGAGGTTAGAGGTATTTACTTAAACGCAAAGGTAAAGAATCAACATGGAAATGAAAGCAATATCTATTCAAAATATACAAGAGTATATAGCGGCCACATTCATTATAGACAAGAAAAGGATAAACTCTTAATGGTTGGTGTACCATATCAACTAACAAGATCTGATATGAATAACACTAAAGGATTTGATCTTGTAGATTTAAAGGATATGCAAGAAACTTTCTTTGAAAATACAATATCTCCTCACTTTCTTAGGTATAATATTAAGATGTTATACGATATGCCACTTGAGAATTTTAAGGCACAAATTAAAAATAATTTTGTAGATCTTTATGTTCCTTCTGAAATAGCAACATCATCTGCATTGTCTAATTTAATTAACAGAGTGCAAAAGATCGGAAGAAGGATTGAGCCAAATATTTATCAAGAAGATAATTTTATAGACAAAGATTTATATGACTTAGATGAGATAGAAGAAATGCAAAAGAACTATAGCGTTATGGGACTTTGTGAAAAATACATAGATTCTTCTACATTTGATAACAAGTTAAAAAAACAGATTAAAGACAAATTAAACCAACTTTATAACGGTTGTGTAAATAATTACGACTTAGACAATGAAAATTAATAGTATAGAATTTAAGAATTTTGCAAGTTATGGTAATCAAGTTCAAACAATTGAGTTTGAAGACCAAGCACAGTTATATTTAACATTAGGTAAAAACGGACATGGCAAAACCACAATAGCTAATAGTATTATATATGCATTATATGGAAAGGTTGAAGGTGTAAAACTCGCTGATTTACCAAATAGAATCAACAAAGAATTATGGGTTAAAATAAACTTACAATGTAAAGACATGTCAGTTGAGATAGAAAGAGGTCTTATGCCAAATAAGTTTAAAGTATTAATCAATGGAGTAGAGTTTGATAAAGCAGGTAAAAAATCTGTACAAGAATATTTAGAAGATGAGATTTTTGGAATACCATATCATGTGTTTAAGAATATTATTATTTTAAGTATTAATGATTTTAAGTCTTTTCTGACTATGAATTCAAGTGATAAAAAACAAATCATTGATAAGATGTTTGGTTTTTCAGTTTTAAACGACATGTTCAGGAACGTTAAAGAAGAACGTAAGCAAATTAAAATGGAAATAGATTCTTATGATTCTGAACTTAATCAGATTATGGAATCAATTTCTTCAGTAAGACTTAAACTAAATAACTTAGTTGAAGAGTCTCATAAGAAAGATAAAGCAAAGGTTGAAGCCTTAAAAGATGAACTATTAGAACATGGAGATAATGTTAAGAAATTAAACGAGGCGAGAAGCCATATCGATGGTAAAATTGAAGGAGTAAGAGATGAAGCAAGTAGCATGGGTATTCAGCAGCGAGACCTTGAACGAGAGAATCAATACCTACAGAAAAAAATTGAATTATACGAATCCGGATTTTGTGGTTCATGTGAAACAAAGTTAGATACTGATTGGCACCAGAAAAAAGGAGATGAATTTAAAACACAGATTGAAAATAACTCTAAAGATTCAGGTAAATTAAAAGAAGAAATTACAATAGCTGAAGGAAAAGTAAGTGAATTAAGAAGTAAGAAAAAACAAGTTGAAACTAGAATTAATAACTTAAGGTACTCTATTAAAGATATTAAAGAAGCTTTAATTAAAATAAAGGAATCAACACAAGACTCAACTCAATTCCAACATTTAAAACAAATTATTGAAGAGTTTGAAAAGTCAGAAGAAAGTAAATCAGGTAAGAGAGAAGAGATAGCACAGCAAGACGCGTTTATGACAATCTTAGAAGAAGTCTTAGGAGATGATGGTGTAAAAAACCTTGCAGTACAAACGATATTACCAGGCTTAAATGCTAATATCGCAATGATGGCTCAAACAATGCACCTTCCATTTCATATTAGATTTGATGAAAAGTTCGATTGTATTATTAATCATTTAGGGGAAGATATAAATCCTCTAACACTTTCAACAGGTGAGAGAAAGAAGGCTGACTTTATAGTTATTATTGCTATTATTAAAATACTAAAACTAAGGTTTCCACAGCTTAATCTTATGTTCTTAGATGAGTTATTAAGTTCTGTAGATCAAGATGGAGTCTATAACGTACTTAAAATTCTTAATGAAGTAATTAAAGAAAACGGACTAAATACATTTGTGATTAATCATACAGAATTACCTCATGAGATATTTGATCAGAAAATACAGATTCATAGAGAGAATGGATTTTCAAAGTTTACTATTGAAAAAATAGAATGATATATAATAAATGGCAACATATAATTTAAAATTCAATAGAGACGATAGCGTTATCAGACACCTTATAGTAGGTCTTTTAGCTGACTTAAATAAAAAGGTTAGTTTTTATAGACAACTTGATAATGATACTCGATCAGAAATAGATGTCCCCTTTTATTATTCAATTACTGGAGATGCTGATTTTTTAAAAGATAATTTTCTTTTTTCAACAGCTAATGGCTTTGAATGTAGTCCAACTCCAACAGGAGCAGATGGAAATTATGATGCAATTCCAAGAGGAGTTGTTAATCTTACATCAATGACAGTTGATCCATCAAAGCTTGTAAATAAGAGAAACGTTGGAGAGTATAGTAAGATGAATGATCAAGGTGTTTTAGAGGGGTATAGAGCAGAGTTTGAACTAATTCCTATGACATTTTCAATTGATATTGAAATACTATTAAGTAGTCTCTTAGACATCTTTAAATGTACTGAACAATTAGTAAAGAAATTATATAAATCTAATCAATATAATGTAGAAGTCGGGCATTTAGAAGAAGGACTATATAGAATGGCAGCCTATTATGCAATGCCAGACGATTATGGTAAAGAAAGCCCAATTGAATATAGTTTTGACGATAAAGGTAATTATAAAATAACATTCAGTGTTGAGGTAAATTCATTTATGCCAGCAATAGATTTTGACACAGAGAGACATGCTGGAAATAGAATGTTTAAGATAACTCACACTTATTCAGATGAAAAACAACTTAACGAATCTTTAGATGAGGGTTTAGATATATAATTAATATATAAAATAAATAAAAATATTAAAAATGGCACAAGTTACAAAACAAATTATATCACCTGTATTCGTTACTGAATCAGGAGATAGTTATATTGCATTAGATGGTAAAGCATTTTTAGTTGGTGAAAATACAATTACTGAAGCAGAAATTACTACAGCTCCTGGTGAGTTTAGAAGTCTTGTTTTAGCATTAAACAATTTTACATTAACTAATGAAGGTTTAACATGGTTTAATGGAATTAATAGAATTAGATTCGTAAGAGAATCAAACAATTTTTTCGTTAACAATAGCGAAGTTTTAGCTGAAAGTTTAACAAATCATTTATTAGCGGCAGGTATTGTAAATTATACAAACAAGGCAAAAATTCAACTTTTTGAATATGCTGCAAAAAACATCAATAACTTTGTATCTCTTGATTTTGCTCAAAAAATCGAAGAAGGACAGGTTAAATGTTATGTTATGAAATTAAACGAAGACTTCTACGTTTATAGAATGAATGAAGCTAATAAAATTTATAAGTTTGGTAAATTAGATGCAAACGCTGCATTTGATTATGTTAAAGAGCAAACAGGTTATGAAATAACTGATATGACTCAAGAACTTTTAGAAGGTGCAAGAAAAACAGCTGCTGAAAAATTAAATAAGATTAATTTATTAGAGCAAATGATAGCGTTCTTAAAAGATCAAAGAGGTGTTATTGCTGAAGCTGACAAATCAATTCAAGAAGTTAAAGAAGCTGATACATTAATTAACAATGAGATTAAAAGATTAGAAGAAGAAGTTAAAGCTATTAAAAACGGTACTGAAAAGGTAGATGAAGGTTGTGGAAAATGTGGAACAGACGGATGTGTTTGTGAAACTGAAGCTACAACTGAAGAAACTGAAACTGAAGCTACAACTGAAGAAACTGAAACTGAAGCTACAACTGAAGAAACTGAAACTGAAGCTACTAACGAAGAAGCTGGAGATGAAGCTGGCGTTGAAGCTGAAGATATTAAAGCTGATCATAAAGAAGTTGATAGCGATGAAAAAAGAGAAGTTAAATCTGAAGAAGCAGATGATTCTGCACCAAGCGACGAAGGAGAAGACGGAGCTAAAGAAGTTGCTGAAGCTGAAGTAACTGAAGATGATGCTAAAGAGATTGAAGACGCTGAAGCTGAAATGGGAGAAGTTGAAAAAGCCAAAGAAGATCAAGAAGAATTAGAAGCTTCTATGGATGAAGCTGAGATTGAAGAAGAAGTAGTAACTAGACAAGATGGTTATGTACCAGGAACTCTTAAATATAAAACAGGAGATTTTGCAGAAGGTACAGAAATCCAAATCGATGCAGAAGCTTATACAACATCTGGTCAAGATGAATCAATAACAGTATTCGCAAATGAAAAGCCTTTAAAGGTAAACAAAAGAGATGTTGAATTAGCTGACGGCGAAACAGTATAAAAAATTAAATAAAATTTGACGTTAAACTACAAATCTCTCATTTAACTCAAATACAGTAAAAAAAGATCAATTGGAAACAATTGATCTTTTTTTTATATAATATCTATAAATTTAAAAGATGCCAAGAAAAAAGAATTATTTAAACAATAAAGATCTGTACGCACAGATAGTAACATCATTAGGTGAGGATAAATTAACAAGAGATGCAGAGAAAATGTTACAGTTACTTGCTGAAAAGGCAATTAATAGACTACACTACGTAAATGAAGATGATAGAAAGGATTGCTTACAGTTTGCACTGTTAGATTTATTAAAATATTGGAGAAACTTCAACCCTAAATATACAAATGCATTTGCATACTTTACTGAAATTGCAAAAAGAGGTTATGCTAAAGGTTGGAATAAGCTTCATCCAAATAAAACAAAGGGAACTATCTCAATGGATAGAATAAATTCTGCAAACTCAAGAGAAGACGGCGGAGGCGGTATGTTCAATATTTAATAATGTCAATAAAGAACATAAAACCAACTAAAAATTCAGGCTTTAATCAAGGCTACTACAATCCACTATATCCTAAAAAATATGCTGGCAATCCACCTATAATATACAGAAGTTCATGGGAACTTAAGTTTATGAAGATGTGCGATAATAGAGAGGATATTGTATTATGGGCAAGCGAGCCAGTTGAAATAAAATACTGGAGTTCAATGGATAAAAGGGAACATTCATACTATCCAGATTTTTATATAAAGGTAAAGAAAGAAACTGGCTTTGAAGAAAGTCTTATTGAAATTAAGCCTGAAAGTCACATTAAAAAACCAGAACCACCTACAAAAAATTCAAAACAGGCATTAAAGAATTATAAATTCCTTGCAGAACAGTATGTTAAAAATAGAGATAAATATAAATATGCACAGGAATGGTCTAAGTCAAGAGGATTTAGATTTGTTGTAATGACAGAAAAAAGTCTTAAATAATGGCAAGAGTTAGACAAGACATAAAAGAATTAATTAAAGAATCAGGCGGCAGAACTAAAGCTAAAAGAGCTGCAGAAGGTTGGTATAAGAATGGAAAGAAAACAGCATCTGAAAAAAGTGTACAGAAAATTGGAGGTAGGTTTCAGCCTGGTAAAATTTACATATTTAGATATAAGCCAAAATATGCAAAAGAATTACCATGGTACGATGCAAATCCAGTTGTATTGGCCCTTGATCCTGATGGAAATAACGAGGTTGGCATTAACTTAAATCTTCTTCCAAGCGATGTCAAAGAAAGATTATTAGATAGAGTTTACAATGCATTTGAGAATGAAATTAAAAGAGAATCAATTGGTAGAAAAACATATGATGCAAAAAGTCAAAGTCAACTTTCTATTAATTGGAAAGAAGCTAAAGGTTTTCTAGCAGCATATAAATTTGCAATTAGACAGTACATACCAAGTAGAAAAATTGGACAAGCGGTTGTTAGTTATGAAAACTGGTCAAGGATCGTTCTCTGTGATTTTGCAGACTTAAATGGAACAACATATGTACGATTAGTAAATGAGTTTAGAAACAAATAAAAAAAATTGAATATATAAATAACAACGATATAAGAAATTATGGCAGGTTTTGCAGATAAGGATCCAAGAAATGGTCCACTAAGTAATAAGAGACCTTTTAGGTTAAACAATACATTAAAGTTACTTTCATCATTCGGTATGAGATATGATGATATGATACTTAGACAGTCTCAGGCGGTTGGTCCATTAGAAGACAAGTTTGGTTATGGCCAAATGAATCCAATGGGATTAGATAATGATGACATGTATGCTGCGTTTGCAGCATTGTCAATGGCAGATACTACAATGCGAAAGAATGTTCCTTTTTTCGATCAACAGTATGAAGTAAAAAGAGAAGAACTTAGAGGTTTTTCAGTAAACGATGAGATTGAAGATATTTTAGATATACTATGTGATGAAACTATTGTATATGATAATAAAAATTTCTTTGCTTCTCCTGAAATTCTTGGAGTTGAAGTAGCAGATGGAATTCAAAAGGATTTAAACAGATATTTTAGACAAATATACCATGCATTTGGATTTAACTCAGATCAATCTGCTTGGTACTATTTTAGAAAATGGTTAATTGATGGTTATTTAGCATTTGAAATTATTTACTCACCTGATCAAAAGGAAATTATTGGTTTTAAAGAACTTGATCCAATTACACTAGTCCCGGGTTATAATAAAGAAGATGGTAAAAAAGTATGGGTACAATTTAAAGACGATCCGGTAAAAGAAAGAACCTTATATGATTCTCAAATTATATACCTTTCTTATTCTTCTATAACAACAGCAGGTAGAGTTAGTTATGTTGAAAGACTCATTAGATCTTTTAACTTATTAAGAATTATGGAACATACAAGAATTATTTGGGCAGTGACTAATAGTTCTTATAGAATGAAATTTGTTATACCAGTCGGTGGTAAATCTAAAACAAGAGCAAAACAATCACTTGCACAATTAATGAATTCATATAAAGAAGTAGTTGATTTTGATTGGGAGTCTGGTTCTATGACAACCGATGGTAAACCCATGCTACAATTTAATAAAGAATATTGGTTACCAAGTAAAGACGGTGACAGCCCTGAGATTGAAACATTAGATGCGTCAGGTCCAGACCTTTCAGATACAGAAGCACTTAAATATTTTTCAGATAAACTTAAACATGTTTCTAAAATACCTTATTCTAGATTCTTATATGAAGACGGAGGTGGAGATTTTAATCTTGCTGCAGATGGAATGATCAGAGATGAAATTAAATTTAGCAAGTTTGTAAAGAGACTAAGAGCAGCTTTCCAAGAAATATTAGTGAAGCCGCTTTATTTACAAATGTGTATTGCATATAAAGATCTTGCTGAAGATCCACAATTTAAAACTCAAGTTGCATTAAGATATAATAGAGATAATGACTTTGCGGCATTAAAAGAAATGGAAATCATGGAAAGAAGACTTGAATTTGTTTCTACAATGAGAGATAGTTTAATGACAACCGATGGTGAAACTATGGAAGAAGAATACTACTTCGATATGGAGTTTTTAGTTGATAGGTATTTACAATTAAGCCCAGATGATATTGCTGCAAATGCAGCTGCTAAAGCTAAAGCAGATAAAAAAGATGCGGAAGCACCACCAGCTGAAGATCCAATGGGAGACATGATGTAAAACGGTTACAAATATTAATGATATATAATTAAATAATAAAAAAAAAAATATTATGAAAAAAATAAAACTATTTGAACAATATACTAAAGCCATTAGTGCAATCTCAAATATTGATGAAAGCGAATACGATAATACAATCGAAGAATTAGATGTAATTATCGAAGGCTTAGAGAACACAGAAGAATTAAACGAAGGTCTTATAGGACAAGTTTTAGGATGGGTTTTTGTACCATATATGATGTTAATAAGACAAGGTTATAGGTTTCTTAAGAAAAAGCAAAAAATTAAAAAAATGCTAGCAAATCCTAATTTAACACCAGAGAAAAAGGCAAAGTTAAAAGAACAACTTAAGGATTTAAAGTATGAAGAAGTAAAGGCTAAAGAAGAGGTAGAAAAGAAAAAGCAAGAATTAGATGATAAAATTAAAGCTAAAAAAGCAGCAATGTCACCTGAGGAAAAAGAACAATATTCTATAGCAGCTGCTAAAAAAGAAGCAGAAGTTGAAAAAGCTCAAAGAAAACTAGATAAAGAAATGGAAAAGTTCCATGGTCTTGAAGTTTAATTAAATACTTATTATAAATTTTATGAAACTTAAAACATTTAACCAATTTATACTAGAATCTAGCCAATTAACATCTATTAAAGCAGGTGATGATAGTAAAGTCGAAGTTAGCGATCAAAAAACAGTTGATGGCGACGTTATTTCTGCTCAAGAAATTTTAGGACAAATATTAAACGCTGATACTGAAGATTCATTTAAAGCTTATTTTTATGATAAATATGGATCTACTAAATTTGACACTGAAACAATGGGACAAATGTTAACTGCTTACCAGGATTATTATGCTGAACAAGCTGAGGAAGATAAAGAAGAAGAAGGCAAAGAAGGCGAAGATGATGGAATGGGAGCATTAGATGATTTAGGTGGTGAAGAAGAAGGTGGAGAAGAAGAAGATCCATTAGCAGATATTTAAGAAAAGTAAATTTATTTAAAGATATATACAAAAAAGAAAAAAACAAAATGGATAGACTTATAAATAAGCCTAGCGATTATAATTTATTAATAGTTGAAAAATCTTCTAGTGTTTTAGAACAATCAGGAGAAACAAAAGACTATGTTTTAGAAGGCGTTTTTGGTGAGATTGATGTTAAGAATAAAAATAACAGAATCTATACTGAAGATGAATATCTTCCACAAATTAAATCGTTACAAGACAAAATCGGAGGTTCTAAATTACTTGGTGAATTAGACCATCCTCAACAATTTGACATTTCTCTTAAAAACGTATCACACGTTGTCGAAGAGTTAAGGTATGATCAAGAAAACAAGAAAGTAATGGGTAAAATCAGATTATTAGATACTGATGCTGGTAAACAAGCTAAAGCATTAGTTGATGCTGGTGTACCATTGCATATTAGTTCTAGAGCTGCTGGAGAAGTTTCAGAAGGCGGTAAAGTTAAAATCAAACAATTATTTACTTATGATTTAGTTGCAGATCCAGGATTTGAGAATGCACAATTAAATAGAGTTAATGAATCTTATGGTTTTGCTAACGATGAAAGCTTATTTATATATGAAGTATTTAAAAAAGAGATAAATAATAAAACAACAAACGAAAATAAAAAAGAGCAAACAATGGAAGAATTTGTAAAAACAGATGACTTCAACAATTACACTAAGTATTTGGCTGAGCAAATAAAAGGATTAAAGTCTACTCTTACAGAATTATCAGAAACTTCAACTGAAGGATCTGCTACTACAAATGAAGACATTAAAACCGTAACTGCTCACAATGATCATATTGTTGAATCAATAAACAATTTAACAGAGTATGTTAAATATGTTGCAGAAAAAACTGATCAAAATATTCAGTATTCAGAATATTTAGCAGAAAAAACTGATCAATCAATTCAATATACTGAGCATGTTGCTGAAAAGGCAGATCAAGGAATTTCTTATACTGAACATATTGCTGAATCAGTAACTAAATTAAAAGACTATAGTAATTATATTGCTGAATCTTATAATGATGGTACAGAAACTAATGAAAAATTAGTAGAGTATGTTAACTATTTAAAAGATAACGTACAAAACGTTAGCGAATATGCTAATTATATTGCAGAGTCAATCAATGAAAACCTAGTAGTTGAAGCTGATGATGTTACTGCTAAAGAATTTGATGCAGCTGATAAAGATAACGAACTTGAAAACGTTGGTGATAATTCAGGAGAAGGCACAGTTGCAGATAAAGCCGGCGATGCAGGAGTTGATGGTGAAGATATTAAAAAAGACACTAAAGACGTCACAGTACCTAGTAAGAAAGAAGAAGCAGATGATAAAGCTCCTGAAAATTCAGGTGCTGATGGTGCTGATGATCCATTAGAATCTTATAAATCAGAAATATCTAGTAAATTAACATCTTTATTAGAATCTGCAAAGGCAAAAGAAAATAATGACCCACATTTCTTTAAATTAGTTGGTTCATCTACTGCTGAAAAATATAATGCATTAAACGAAGATGCAAGAACAGTGGTAAGAACAGAAGTAGAAGGTGCAGGATTTTTAACTGAATCTCAGATAGTTAGAATTATTGAAAACACTACAACTGTTACTGAAGAAAATAACAATCAACCGTTAGTTCTTTCAGCAATGCCAACAGAATATAAAGCAAAATGGGAAAATCTTTCTGAAGCTAAGAAAAATCAATTACTTGCACAATCAAGAACTCACAAAGTTGAGACTGAATATCAAGTAAGAAACTTCTGGCAAACAAGAGACCTTAGAGAAACTGCTCCAGTAATGGAAAAAGTTGCTATGGTAACTGAAAAGAAAGAGGTTGCTACTAAAACACTTCCTTATAACTTAGATGGTGTTGCAGAAGCAATGGCAAAAAGATTTAAAAAATAATAAACAATCGACGATTTGGTGACAGAAGCAGAAAGCCGAAATAATAAGTCGAAATTAAACAAACAAAAAATAGAAATTTATAAAATGGCAAATTTAATAAATGAAGCTGAAATCAGAGCAACATGGTCTCCAATTATCGAGAGCGCTACTGGTATCAACGAAGCTTCAAAATTAGCATGGATGTCTGAGTACTGTCATAATCACAAACTTTATGAAGACGCAAACATCATGTCACTTTCAAACAATCCAGGTCCTATGAATATCGGTGGTATGGGTGCAGTAGCATTCCCATCTGATTTCGGTGGTATCGGAGCTGCAGGTACTGCAGATGGTTCAGGTGACAAGTCTCCAACTTTACTTCCTTTAGCGATGCAAGTTGCAGCACAAACAATCGGTTTAGATTTAGTTCCAGTTGTACCAATGGCTGGTCCTATGGGTCTTTTATCTTACTTAGACTTCGTATACGAAGGTGGTAGATTAGACAACGCTGAAGCTCCATTATACATCAAAACAGCTAACGCAGCTGCAGGTAACGATGTATTAGCA
>Ga0115572_10000053_pt1 | contig 95268 bp, 86 predicted proteins | sample COGITO_mtgs_1206_FD_88681 | JGI IMG/M metagenome (GOLD analysis project Ga0115572, IMG submission 88681) | Pelagic marine microbial communities from North Sea - COGITO_mtgs_120607 | ecosystem: Environmental > Aquatic > Marine > Epipelagic | place: Germany:Helgoland, sampling site Kabeltonne... | reverse complement strand
TATTCCCCTCTTGGTACACCCCTTGTAAGAAATAGGATTTTAAGTCAGAGGATGCACGATCAATGTATCCATTTGATGCAATGGATCCCAAACGACCCGCAATTTCGATTTTGTCATTGAGCAAACCTGTAGAAAACTTAAGGCTGTGTCGAAGCGTTCCAAAGCTACCGATTGAATTATAAATTTGTGCGAAAGCCTCTTGCGAAGCTGCATTGGTCAATACATTTAAACTTGCCCCGAAAGCACTGGAACCATTGGTAGAGGTTCCCACCCCGCGTTGCAATTGAATGCTCTCCACAGAAGAGGCAAAATCAGGCATATTCACCCAAAAGGTTCCTTGTGATTCTGCATCGTTGTAGGGAATTCCGTTAATGGTTACGTTGACCCGTGTAGCGTCGCTTCCACGAACGCGTATCCCGGTGTAGCCAATTCCTGCTCCGGCGTCTGAGGTCGTGACCACTGAAGGAAGGAAATTCAATAAAATGGGCAAGTCTTGCCCTAAATTACGGGCCTTTAAGTCTTCCTTGGTTACTTCAGAAAAACTTAACGGTTGATCTTTCCTGGCACGGAGTCCAGCTACACTCACCTCTTCTAGTGAAATGGTTGTGGTAGCAAGCGAATCTTTCGCTTGTTGCTCTTGTGCGTTAATGGATGTTAATCCAAGGGCACAACTACAGATAAAAACAGTTATTCTCATTCGAACTTGTTTTACGAATAATGGGGTAACTATTCTGGTTGATAAAATAAATAAACAATCTACTTCCCTTGGCGGCATTACCCGCCCAGGTTCATAGGGTATGATCTCAGCTCTTTATTTAGAGCACCCCTTTTGAGCATGCGCAAAAGTACGTATAATTTGACTTTCGGCAAGTTTCCTTCGCCATTTTAAGTGCGACTATTTTTTCGTAATTCATCGACCACTTCAATGGCTTTTTGCAGTCGTTTTTGTTCGTTCCCTTCAAGAATACAATAGGGAAGTTTATACTGGTCCAATTGCTGCTTGAAATAGGCGAACATTTGTGCACGGTTTTCTGGTCGATCGCGCAAATCATCTTTTTCCCAAGGCACATCAATGTTGGTGAGCAGATAGAGGTCAACCTCAGCTTTTTTAAAAAGAGCTTCTATTTCTGGCGCACAATAGCCCTCGAAATGTGTTTCTGACCATACCTTAGTAACCAAGATATTGGTGTCACAAAACAAGAGATCGTTTGTTTTTTGTGCGACCCTTTGCTCTTCCTTCAATTGACCATGGGCAATGGTAATTAAATCCTCCAAAGAGCAAACTTCTTGCTGTCTGTCCCATTTTTCCTGTAAAAAAGTACGGGCAAATTCGGGCACCCATTCGGATTGATAATGTTTGGCCAGGGCTTTGGTCAAGGTCGTTTTACCGGTGCTTTCTGGGCCGTACACGACAATTTTTAAACCATTGTCAGCTTTCAATTGAGTGCTTTTTTCCATGAACGATAGCCATAGAAGGCTATTAGCGTAAAAATAATGTACTGAAGACTGGTCAAGGTCAAGCCTTTGTGGAAATACAAGGGAACCGAAATAATGTCCCCAACAATCCAAAACAACCAATGTTCAATCTTTCTTCTTGACATCAGCCACATGCCTACAAAAAAGATGGCGGTGGTAAAGGTATCCACATAGGCCGTCCAACCGTTCCATAAGGCAAACAACTGATAAATCTTATAGACAAAACCAAGGCTGAGGAGGAAAAGAAACACACCAAGGGCTAATTCCCTGCGCGTGATACGCGAGATTGGATGGAGGGTTTCTCCTTCCCTTTTTTGTATCCAAAAATACCAGCCGTAGATGCTCATGATGAAGTAATAGGCATTGATCAACATATCCCCTATCAGGCCCCATTTCAACAAAAGATACACATAGAGAGCGGTAGAAATCATGCCGGTTGGATAAACCGCAACCTTGTTTTGTTTGGCATACAAGACACTGGCTAATCCAAGTAAAACAGCCGTGATCTCAATTGCAATATCCAAAGGAGCATAGGTGCTGTATTGACCAAAGAAGAAATCAATTAAAGGGGACATAATCGCTGCGGTTGCTTTTGACAATTTTCAAATGAATCATCCCTGCGGCAAGTGAATCAAAACTTGCCTCTATAGCGGAGGTCAAAAAAATCATTAAGGGTTTAAGTTCCCCATAGACCTGTGTGCTCAGTGGGTTTTCTTGAACCACAAAGTTCGAATTGCGAAGCGTTCGGATGAATACCTTAATGGGTTCCTCGTAGTTTTCTTGTAGAGGAGCAAGGGTTATTTCAATGGATACATTCATTGGTTTGGAGTTAATTGTGCTAGGCAAAGCTGGTGATCGTTAAAAGTACTGAATTGTAAGGAAAAGAAAAGCTGTTGCTCTACCAAATAAACCGTTGCACTACCGCTTGTATCCGAAAGCGTGAAAGGAGCTACTTCAATTTGGGTAGCAAAGCTAAGACCTGGATGGTGCATGGCCTTATACACAGCTTCCTTGGCGGTCCATAAACGGGTTAAGAGCGGGATTTCCTCTTCTGCTAGAATTGAAGATTGCTCATTGACATGGACAAATTTTGGGGCAACTCGAACAATCTGTTCACGGTAACTTTCGACATCGACCCCAAGGGGTGCGTCGCCCACAACGGCTACCGCATACTCCTGGCAATGAGAAAGCGAACAAAAAGCATTGGAAAGTTGGGGCTCGCCCTTTGCGTTAATGGTAAGATCATGGAGTGAGATTCCCAAACTTTCAAGAGCCATGCGCACAGCAATGAACCCTTTCTTTGCCCCATCCGTTTTACGCTGTAAAAGTTCTTCGCTTTGTGGAATGCTTAGTGATCTGAAACACTCCAACTTATTAATGGATTCATCTATATGCCAAACAGCTAATTGACAGGATGTAGGCGTGAAAAAATCATTGATTAATGGCATAGGCTTTTCGAAAGAAAGTATGTATTTTTGCTGTAAAGTTAACAAACCTATGATGAAAGATAAAACCGCTGCCCTACCCTATAAAGTAAAAGACATCAGTCTTGCTGATTGGGGGCGAAAAGAAATTGAATTGGCCGAAGCTGAAATGCCCGGTTTAATGTCGCTACGTGAAGAGTATGCGGAAGAGCAACCCTTGGCAGGTGCGCGAATCGCAGGCTGCTTGCACATGACCATCCAAACTGCTGTACTCATTGAAACCTTGGTTGCCCTTGGTGCCGATGTTACCTGGAGTTCCTGTAATATTTTTTCTACCCAAGACCATGCTGCCGCCGCTATCGCTGCTGCCGGTATCCCTATTTATGCATGGAAAGGGATGAATGAAGAAGAATTTGACTGGTGTATCGAACAAACACTTTTCTTTGGCGAAAAGCGCGAACCCCTCAATATGATCCTCGACGATGGAGGAGATTTAACCAATATGGTGCTCGATCGTTTCCCAGAGTTAGTGGAAAACATCAATGGACTTTCTGAAGAAACAACCACCGGTGTTCACCGTTTATACGAGCGCATGAGCAATGGGACACTCCCAATACCGGCGATCAATGTAAACGACTCTGTAACCAAATCAAAGTTTGACAACAAATATGGCTGTAGAGAAAGTGCAGTGGATGCCATTCGTCGTGCTACCGACGTGATGTTGGCAGGAAAACGTGTCTTGGTTGCTGGCTATGGTGATGTTGGAAAAGGAACAGCTGCTTCTTTTAGTGGAGTGGGTGCCATTGTTACTGTTGCCGAAATTGACCCAATCTGTGCGCTACAAGCTGCCATGGACGGTTACGAGGTTAAACGCATCAACAGTGTTATTGCCAATATGGATCTTGTGATTACCGCCACCGGAAATAAAAACATTCTGACTGGAGAACATTTCTTGCAGATGAAAGACAAAGCCATTGTCGCCAATATTGGCCACTTTGACAATGAAATTGACATGGCTTGGTTGAATGATACCTATGGTGCCACCAAAGTTGAAATTAAGCCACAAGTAGATAAATATACACTGGAAGACGAAAAAGAATTGATCATTTTAGCCGAAGGACGCTTGGTGAACTTGGGCTGCGCCACTGGGCATCCAAGTTTTGTGATGAGTAATTCATTCACCAACCAAACCCTTGCACAAATTGAATTGTGGACGAGTCCTGAGAAATACGGAAACGAGGTTTATATGTTACCCAAACACCTTGACGAAAAAGTAGCTGCACTTCACCTTTCTCACCTTGGTGTAGAATTGGAAGAGCTCTCCAAAGACCAAGCCGATTATATCGGGGTAGGTGTTGAAGGCCCATATAAACCGGAATACTACCGTTACTAAAGCGCATTCTATTGACCATTTAAAAGCCGAGTGAAAACTCGGCTTTTTTTATTTCTTATCTTACAAAAAAAACATTCATGCGTATTTTATTTTTACTCCTTGTCTTAGGACTCCAAATTGTAGTAGCACAAGATCATCTCAATCTTGATAAACTCGCTGCCTTTGAACAGTTCTTGAAAAAAGAAATAACCGATGGCCAAATTGCAGGCGCCGAAGCCTTGGTCTATCACCGAAATAAAATTGCGTGGAGAACAAGCCTTGGATATAATGATTTAAGCACCCAAACTCCTCTTACCAAAAACAGCATCTACTTCTTGCAGTCCATGACTAAACCGATCATGAGTGTGGCCATTATGCAATTGGTCGAACAAGGCCGCATTCGTTTAGACGAAAATGCTTCAACCTATCTCCCCAGTTTAAAGAACTTAGAAGTCATTAATGACCTTTCAACAGGAATAAATGGCCCTACATCCAAAAAAGAGAAAAGCATTACCATTCAGCACTTACTGACCCATACATCTGGACTTTCACACGGATTGGAAGAAAATGTATTTGACAAAGAATTGTTTAAACTGATGTACAACGATTTGTTTGATCCTGCGATCTATGAAAAACTGGAAGATCGTCTTGCCGTCTTATTACAGGTTCCCCTTATCGGACAACCGGGTAAACAATGGTATTATAGCGCCGCTACTGATGTATTGGCGTTGATTGTACAAAAAGTGTCTGGCCAGCCAATCAATACTTATTTAAAAGAACATATTTTTACGCCTTTGGGAATGAATGAAACAGGCTATAACTTGATTGAAGAAAGAACAAAACGCGTCATGAAGGTGCACCTTAAAAATGAAGAAGGTGAACTGATCACTAGTCCTGTTCAAGCACCTTCGCAAGGAAATACGGTTTATGGCGGCACCTATGGATTGTTTTCCTCCATGAATGATTATTTACAGTTTTGTAAAATGATTTTGAATGAAGGGGAACTCAACGGAAAACAAGTTATGCAGCCCGCAACGGTGGCCTTAATGCAGGAAAACCATGTGGGTAAATTACTGGGGCCATCCCGTGGATTTGGATTGGGTTTTGGTGTACTTGTAGACACAGAAAAGGATCCAAGCCCTGCTAGTAATGGGCAAATTTACTGGGGAGGATTTTTTAAAACGCATTTTTTTATTGATCCAGCCGAAGACTTGATTGCTATTTTTATGACCCAAAAATTGCCCAATACAAATGAATATGTAATTGCGCTAAATCGACATGTATATGATGCCTTGGAAAAATAAAAGCTCCTTTTAATCCATAAAAAAACCCACTCGATGAGCGGGTTTTTTTATACGTAATGAAAACGTCCTATGCTTCAAATGGAACAATCGATACAAATGATTTGTTGTCCTTCTTTTTTGCAAATTGAACAAGGCCATCTACTTTAGCATGTAAAGTATGGTCTTTCCCAATGTAAACATTTTCTCCTGGATTGTGAGCTGTTCCACGTTGACGAACGATGATGTTCCCAGCGCGAGCTGCTTGTCCTCCAAAAATTTTGACGCCAAGTCGTTTCGATTCCGATTCTCTACCGTTTTTTGAACTACCTACTCCTTTTTTATGTGCCATGGTCGTTTATTTTAAATAGTTATGCTTGTAAAGCCGCAATTAAATCAGCTTTCTTCATGGAAGAAATACCTGTAATTCCTTTTGCTTTTGCTAATTCTCTTAAATCAGCTACCGTTTTTCCGCTTAAATCTTCTTGTGCTTTTGGCGATGCTTTTTTAGCGGCTGCTGCCTTTTTGGGAGCTGCCGCTTTTTCTGAAGCTGCTGCTTTCTTAGGAGCTGCTTCTACCTTTGCTTTAGGGGCCGCTTTCTTGGCTCCTCCTTTGGCAGAAATTCCTTCGATAAGAATTTCAGTTAACGATTGACGGTGACCGTTTTTAACACGGTATCCTTTTCTTCTTTTCTTTTTGAAAACAATTACCTTGTCTCCTTTTAGGTGTTTCACCACTTTTGCTTCTACCGAAGCGCCAGTTATAGCTGGGGCGCCTAAAGTAACGTTCTTACCGTCATCTAAAAGATACACTTTTTCAAAGGAAACGTTGCTTCCTTCTTCTTGTGCTAAACGGTGAACATACACTCTTTGATCTTTCACAACTTTAAATTGCTGCCCTGCTATCTCTACGATTGCATACATTATATTGAATTTTGGATTGCAAATGTACTTAATTTTTACTCATAACACAAACCCTTTTTTGTGTTTGAAGCCCTGTTTATCATTTTCTTCTTTTATTTAAGGCTCTTAAAGTAATCCCATTAATTGATTCAACCGTGTTTTTGTCTATCTTTGGGTACTATTTTATATTATGCGCTTAGGAATCTCCTTATTTATTGTCTGTATACTCTGCACTTCTTGTGTTCCAGAATTAGTTCCTCAGACTGCAAATGATCGCGACGAAAACGCACTTATTCTCCCAACGGAAGACCCCAACGGACGTTCCGGAGAAGTTGCAGCAACCTTTTTATCCTCACAAAGTAAATTTTCTTTTTCTGAAAGTAATATGAGTTCAGAGACCTTTTGGGTTTACTATCAAACCACTGCACAAAATTTTGATGTTTTTAAGTGGGTATTTGAAGGAGGATACACCAATGTTGGCTCTTCTACCACAGCTAGTGGCACAACAACAATTGAAGGCCTTTTAGATGACCCAACTACAGCCAGTCAAGTGGCGGTTTTAATTGAATACCGTGATGGTTTTGGGCGCTATGATGTTTCGCATGCAGTAGCCAACTCAACAGACTTTGACGTTAATGTTAAGAGAGATTTTGTTAGCTATGAATATGTTGATGACTTGCAGGTACAGCCCAGTTCAACTGACGGCTGGCAAAACCCACAACAAGGTTGGTTAAGCACTGCTACAACCGCTACACAAACATTTGCTGCCTGTGACGGTGCCTTAATTGGATTCAACAAAGCGTATGAAGTGTATGAAGGAGAACCAGCACAGTTGATAAAGCAGTTTTCCAATTTTGGTGCTAGTCCAAAAAATCTTGTCTTCGAGTATAAAATGGATTTCTTAGTCTTACCGGGTACAAATGTAGAAAACAAGAAAATAGCCTTGGGCTATACGCCCATTGTAAGCGGGAGCGCAAGTTTCACCATTGAACCAAGTGAGCTTTGGTCGGATAGCAGTTACAGTGTTACCGAATTCCGTCAGGTGATTATCCCCTTGCCGTTGATTCCAAACTTTCGTATAACCTTCACCAAATACCCTACTCCCCTGAATAGTCAAGGTGTTGAACGCTATCCCTTTAATGTGTGTATTAGGAACGTAAAAATTATTCCAGCTAACGAGGATTAATTAGTCTTATCTAGCGATGTGTAAGAGGAATTCATTGAGATGAATTCAGGAACTATTGCCTTCATTTGTTTGACCAATTCGCGAGGCTCAACTCCCTGCAAAGCTGCATCGATAAGTACTTGTATTTCCTGTTGTTGTTGGACAGAAAAATGTTCTTTTTCTGCAATAAAAATCAGTTCATTATGGGAGGGTTTTAAACTCTCTTTGTCGGTCAATAATTCCTCGTAAAGTTTTTCTCCCGGGCGAAGCCCTGTGTATTCCAATTCAATATCCTGGCCTTCTATTAAGCCCGATAAACGAATCATACTGATGGCTAAATCAGCTATTTTAACTGGTTCTCCCATGTCAAAGACATAAATTTCGCCTCCATCACCAGTAGCTCCAGCTTCCAAAACCAATTGACAAGCCTCAGTAATAGTCATGAAATAGCGGGTAATTTCTGGATCTGTCACCGTTACAGGACCGCCTTTGGCAATCTGCTCTTTAAAAATAGGCACGACGGACCCATTGGAGCCCAAAACATTTCCAAAACGCGTGGTGATTATCTTAGTGGTTGCTCCTTCCACAATTCCTGCAACATACATTTCTGCGATTCGTTTGGATGCACCCATTACATTGGATGGATTTACCGCCTTATCTGTGGAAACCATGACCAGATGATTAACCTTATTTTTCACTGCAACATCAACCACATTTTTTGTTCCTAAAATATTGTTGATGATAGCAGCTTTTGGAATGGCCTCCGTCATAAACACATGCTTGTATGCCGCAGCATGGAACACCACATCAATTGAAAAGGCAGCAAAACATTGTTCCAAGGCGGCTTTATCGGTAATATTTTGTAAGTAGTAATTAAATATGACCTCACTTTTACGCTTGACCAATTCATTCTTCAAATCAAATAAGGGCGTTTCGGCTTGATCAAACAAAATTATTTCTTTGGGTTCAAATTGGATCAATTGGCGTACAATTTCACTTCCAATAGAACCGGCGGCACCCGTTACTAAAATTATCTTATTGTGGTATTGGATTATGTTTTTTTCTTGATCAATACTTATCTGATCTCTTTTAAGCAAATCTTCAATCTTAACGGGCGTTAAATTCCCAACAATTCCTTTACTACTTGCCAAGTCATCCAAGGGAGGAACGGTGAAAATACGCACACCCTTTGCTTTAAAAAACTGAAACAATTCATTCTTTCCCTTTTGAGTGACTTCACTTGACGTAATGATTATTTGTTGTACTTTCTTATTTTCTATTAATTTTTCGAGTTTCTGACCTAAGCTAACCACAGATAAGCCTTCAATACTTCGGCCAATTTTAGCCGGATCATCATCAATAAAACCAATCACATTTACGGCATTACTGTCGTCCAAGGCACGTTTGGTTCGCAGACCATTTGGTCCGGCACCAAACAGTAGGGTATTAATGAGCTTATCTTCTTTCGTTACGCGTGCATAGAGCAATCGAATAATCAAGCGATACACGGACAATAAAGAAAGACAGAAATAAAATAGGAGTAATAAATAATTATAATGACCTCTCGTATCTGCCTTTATATAGGTTGCATATATGGCCATCGCCAGTAGAAGACCCGAGGCTATTTTTCCAATATCGATAAAGGTTGTAAAGCGCAACAACATGGTATATCCACGAAATAAGGTAATACAGCATAACGCCAAAGCAATGAAAAGTAATTTATCTGAAAGAGAACGAATGATCAATACCGAGCCGTTAAGAAAGAGAATGAACTCTAGACCAATAGCAATACATACTGCGTCTAAAACGTAGGCAAATTTCTTCGAATAGTGATATTTAAATATCTGTTCAAACATATTAAAGCGAAAATACGTTTTTCAATTGATTTGCAATCTGTTGTTTTTGATCGTCGGTAAGATTACTTCCCGAAGGCAAACACAAGCCTAACTCAAATAATTCTTCGGAATAGGAATTACCATAATGCTTTGCCTGTGTAAAAAGTGGCTGTAGGTGCATTGGTTTCCACAGTGGTCGGCATTCAATGCTTCCTTTCTCCAAGGTCAAGCGAACGTCTTCACGAGTAATCCCACCCGTTTGGCTTGGATCTATTAAAAGACAGCTCAACCATCGATTGCTGAAATAACCTTCGGGTTCTGGTAAAAAATGTACGCCTTTAACCTCTCCCAAAAGTGCTTGATAGAAATTGTGATTCGCTCTTCTAGCTTCAACACGTTCTGCTAAAACAGTTAATTGCCCCACACCTATGGCTGCACCTATATTAGACATGCGGTAATTGTACCCGATTTCAGAATGTTGGTAATGAGGAGCATTGTCTTTTGCTTGAGTAGCTAAAAAACGTGCTTTTGCAATGGCCTCGGTATTGTTAGATAGCAATGCACCACCGCCGGAGGTAGTGATTATTTTATTTCCGTTAAAACTAAGTATCCCAAAATCGCCAAAAGAACCACAGGCTTTTCCATTGATTGTTGAACCCAATGCCTCGGCAGCATCTTCAATTACAGGGATACCATACTTCTGTGACAAGACCATTATTTCTGGCATCTTAGCCGGCATTCCGTAGAGATGGACAACTATGATGGCTTTGGGCTGTTGTCCTTTTTCTAGTGAGTCCACAATGGACTCTTCTAATGCTAGAGGGCACATGTTCCAGGTTTCTTTTTCGGAATCGACAAAAACAGGGGTTGCCTTTTCGTATAAAATAGGATTAGATGACCCAACAAAGGTGAAGGATTGGCAGAGGACAACATCTCCTTCTTGGATGTCCAAAAGGCGTAGGGCCAAGTGGATGGCTGCTGTTCCAGATTGAACCACTGCTGCAGCTTTTGTTTCGCAATAGGCCGCAAGCTTTTCTTCGAACAATGAAATGAATGGCCCTGCTGGAGAAATCCAGTTGGTTGCAAAAGCTTCTTGTACATTTTTAAATTCTTCAAGACCCATATGAGGAGAAGACAATAAAATTTTTTCTTTACTCATGGTATATGATTTTTCCTGGAACACCAACGCATGTGACGTTGTCTTGTAATGATGTGGTTACTACTGTACCTGCTCCCACCGTTACATTTTTTCCAATTGTAATATTCGGCATAAGCGTAGCACCAGCGCCAATAAGAGTTCCCTCTCCTACGATTACGTTTCCACAAAGGGTAGCACCAGGAGCTATATGGACAAAGTCTTCTATAATGCAGTCGTGATCTATACTGGCTTTGGTATTTACAATACAATGATTGCCCACAACTGATCTACGATTGATAATGGCTCCATGAAGAATTTGACTCCCTACTCCTACCGAAACCAATCGATCTACAACTGCTGAAGGATGAATGACGGTTCCAATCTCATGCTGAACCGTTGTCGCAAGTCTTTTTCTTACGGCATTATCGCCCATCGCAAGGATCAGCTTGGCGGTTGGAAATTGAGCTGGGCTGTAGTCGCCTTTGTTTTGAATTCCATCCATGTGGGTAATCGATTCATTTGAGTCAAAAACACAATCAATCTCTTGTTTCATCGCTTCAATAGCGCTCGCAACTACGCTGGCATGACCGCCAGCTCCTATCAAAATATACTTAGTTTTTTCCATTGAATGGCTCCATTGTTGTATGACTTCCAGCATTAATGTCCTTGGGAACAATAACTTTATACAGGGTTATTAAAAGGATTTTTATATCGAGTGAAAAACCCTGATTCTCGACGTAATAACAATCCAATGCGAATTTTTCCTTCCAAGACAATACATTTCTTCCATTGACCTGCGCCCAACCTGTGATCCCTGGCTTCACTGAATGACGCTTGCTTTGTTCTGTTGAATATAAAGATAAGTATTCTGGCAATAAAGGACGTGGGCCAACAAAACTCATTTCTCCAACAACAACATTCCACAATTGAGGAAGTTCGTCAAGAGATAGCTTTCGGATAATATTTCCTAGAGGAGTGATTCGTTCAAAATCGGACAACAACTTACCGTCATTATCGCGGGTATCTCGCATGGTTTTAAACTTGAAAATAGTAAATAGCTGTGCATTTTTACCAGGACGTACTTGAGTGAAAAAGGGGAATTCACCATTTTGAATCCAAAATAAAAGTGCTATAAACACCATGAGTGGACTAAAACCAATCAAAAGAGCTATGGCGAAGATTCGATCTAAAAAGTGTTTAATGAAATTATAAATCAAGGATGCTGTTTTTGTAGGCGTCTTCAAATTTAAACAAAAAATAGGGCAATTAGGAAAAGGGTTTTTTATATTTAATTCTTAATTCAACAATAAGTGAAGGAAATTCGTGTAGGCATTACTGGTGCATCTGGTTATATAGGACGAAGATTAACGAATCATTTTATTCAACAAGGACACTTCGTTAATGTTATCAGCCGATCTTCAAGGAAATTTCTCGTTCACAAACAGCTTGAGATTTTTGAAGCCGACTTATCCAATCCAGACCCAGAAGTAATAAAGGCATTCATAAAAAAAGTAGATGTTGTTTATCATTTAGCTGCAGAATTGACAGATCATTCTAAAATGCTAGGCACAAATGTTCGTGGTACTCAAGCCATCGTCAATGCAGTAAAGGGCACTACTAAAGTGCTAATTCACTTATCGAGTATTGGCATATTTGACTTTTCAACAACTTTAACCATTCACGAGGACAGTCCTAAACACCCATTAAATTTATATGAAGAAAGTAAATTAAAGGCAGAGTCGATCATTCAAAATGCAAGGGACACAGAACAGATTAATGCAATTATATTACGCCCCTCAATCATACTAGGGCTTGAGATGAAGTCTCATATTCTCAATCATATGAAACAACTGTTAGATAAAGGGATTGACTTAAATATTTCAAGGGAAGTAGTGGCAAATTTTGTGTTAGCAGACGATGTTGTAAATGCTTTGATTTTTTTATCCAAAGAGGAAGATGCTATTGGTGAAAATTATAACTTTTCGAATGACCTGGCACTAGCAGATTTTCTAGGCTTAATAAAAAACATTTTACCTTCACAAAGAAGAATTCATTTTCCGGGGAAAGTTTTCTCCAACTTACTTAAAGTGTTGAAATGGTTGGGTATATTTAGTATCAGTGACGATGGTATTGCTTTTTTCAGTAACAAGACAACGATCTCTTCAAGTAAAATAAAAGAAAAACTGGGTTTTCAATTCGACTCAAACTATCCTGTTTTTTTGAAAGAATATTTAAACAAGCCTAAATGAAAAAATTGTGTTTTGTCGTTTCAAGTCCATCAACAGCACGTGCTTTTTTAAAGGGTCCAATGCTCAAGCTTTCCGAACAATATGAAATTCACTTGGTTGCGAATGCTTCTCAGGGCGAAAATTTATGCAAAGAACTCTCAATAAAAAAATTTCATTTTATCCCAATTGAACGGGGGTTAAAACCTTTTCATGATCTATACTGTCTTTATAAAATGATACGCTTTTTACGAACGCATTCTTTTGATGCATTGCATAGTGTCTCACCAAAAGCGGGACTAATGGCTATGCTTGGAGGTTATATTGCTCGTGTTCAAATGAGAACGCATACGTTTACTGGACAAGTTTGGGCGAATAAGAAAGGGGGGTTTAAATGGCTTTTAAAAACAATGGATCGATTAATTGCCGGTTGTGCTACTCATGTTTTGGTAGATGGAAAATCACAATTGGAATTTTTAAAAGAAAATCAAGTGGTGGGAGCCGCAGCTGATGTATTAGGAAAAGGGTCCATTTGTGGGGTTTCACTTGAACGTTTTAGTCCTTCTTCAACGATTAGGGCAAGTCGAAGAGACGCACTTAAAATTCCCCCACAGGAATGGGTGTTTATGTTTTTAGGACGTTTGAACAAAGACAAAGGAGTCATCGATTTAATTCATGCTTTTGCGCAATTGGATCAGCAAAAGAAGGCCTGTTCCCTCTACCTTGTTGGACATGACGAAGAAAACATTGAAGAACGATTTGCTAACATTTCCCCTAAAATTCATTTTATCCCTTTTGAAAAAAAACCAGAAACGCTTTTACAGGCCTGTGATACTTTTTGTTTACCTAGCTACCGCGAGGGCTTTGGCCTTTCTGTTATTGAAGCGGCAGCACTAACAAAACCCATTATTTGTAGCGATGCTTATGGTCTTGCAGATACCATTATAGACCATCAAACAGGTTTACGTCATCGTGTAGGTGATATTCCTGACCTTAAACAACAACTGAGTTATGCGATCCATCATCCTGAGGAAATAAACGCAATGGGGAAAGCCGGAAGGAAGTATGTGGAAGAAAATTTTAGTGAAGAGTATTTACTTGCAGAATGGGAGCTGTTTTACAGTAAAAATCTCCCGCTATAAACGGTAAATACGTGGATGAATATCAAAGTAGGCTTTAATGTCATACCCAAATCCCTTTTCAGTCAATAAACCTAAGAGGTCCATTTGGGCAAATTGATCGTGCCCAACAGCAAGAATTACTGCATCATATTTTTTGTTTTCTGGCAGCATATTGGTAATCGCTAGCTCAACAGTAGTTTGATCCATGGCAATCAAAGGGTCGTACAGGACTAAATCCACTCCTGCAGCTTTTAGTGCTTGTGCTAAAGTAATTGCTTTGGAATTGCGCAGATCGGTAGTGTTTTCTTTAAAGGTTGCCCCAAGTAGCAAGACTTTAGCTTCTAAAATAGGAACTTGGTGGATATTAAGCTTGTCAATAATATCGTCGACTATAAAATGGGGGACTGCTTCATTAATTTTTCGCGCAGAGAGTAACAAGTCTGGTGTGTACCCCAGCGCTTTGGACTTATGCGCCAAATAATAAGGGTCAATGCCTATGCAATGTCCGCCCACTAATCCTGGGCGAAAAGGCAGGAAATTCCATTTAGTGGCTGCGGCTGCTAAGACTTCATTGGTGTCTAATCCCATGGCATTAAACATCATGGCAAGTTCGTTGACAAATGCAATATTAACATCGCGCTGTGTGTTTTCAATTACTTTTGCGGCCTCGGCAACCTTGATGGAGGGAGCTTGATAAACTTCTGCACTTAAAATAGATTGATATACATGCGTCAATGTCGCTAAGGCTTTTTGATTAGAGGCTGACACAATTTTAGGTATATTGGTAAAAGTATGCACCGGATCCCCAACATTGATTCGCTCTGGACTATAGCCCAACGAAAAATCACTATCGACTTTTAGCGAAGAAAGCTCTAAAATAGGAAGGCATATTTCTTCTGTCGCCCCAGGATATACCGTAGATTCATAAACCACTATGTCCCCTTTCTTGAGCATTTTAGCGACAACTTCAGAAGCAGATTCTAAATAACTAAAGTCGGGTAAATTATCCTCTTTAAGCGGGGTAGGAACAGTGATGATATAAATGCTACAGTCCTTTAAAGCGGCGGATTGATCGAAATAATTAATGTTAACAGCTTGTAACTCTTTTGAGGTTATCTCTTGGGTACTGTCTATGCCTTTATGCAAAGCCGCAATGCGTTGTGGATTGTTGTCATAACCCAAAACCGTATACTTTTCTGCTAAAGCCAAGGCCAATGGAAGTCCAACATAACCTAATCCAATAATACCAATCGTAGGATTCATGTTTTGATTATTTGTTTTTTTCTACCTGCATTAAAGCCTTTAAAATAATTCCACAAAAAATTAAGATTAAACAGTTTCAAACTCAATAAAAGCGCGTTGAAAAATAAGCCAAACAGGAGCACAACAAAGTCAAGGCCTAAATAATTGAAATTGCCGTTCTTTTTAAATAGCATCCAGACCTCAACAACATCATTTTCGGTTCTTCTTAGAAGAGATTGCCTGTTCCCAGCAGCATGATAATGATACAGTTTTGCTGAAGGAACAATAAACATTTGCTCTGGGAATGCTCTTTCTATACGGATTGAAAATTCTTTGTCCTCATAAGCATGGAATTTGTTTTCTGTATCGAAAACAACCGTTTTAAAAACATCTTTATGCCAGGTTGATAAACCCCCACTTAACGCATCAACTGCTTGTGGTTCTACTTTTTTTACATTGAGTGATCGGATTACTCGTTGGCGATTGTCTTTATACAGTCCGAAATGGGTTAGCTGAAAAATCAACCGTTTTAAAAAACCTTCTTCGGGTGCATTTAAAATCACCCCATTAACGCCTATCATTTCTGGATAAGCAGTAAGTGCCTGTTCTATTACTGCTAGATAGTCTGGCTCATGAACGATATCGTCATCAAAGAAAGAAATATAGTCACAATAATTGTATTGTATAGACGCTGCCTTTGCTTGAACTAAGCCTGTGATGCTTTCGTCATGAATATAATTTAGTGTTACATTGGCTTTTTCCGCTAATATAGTCAGTTCGTCTTTGGTCACTTTATCTGGACAACTTTGATCTATGATAATAATTTGATCGGGCAGCCGAGTCTGGGCCAACAAAGAATCAAAAACAGTCACCAGTTCTTTTGGTCGATTTTTAGTCGGTATGACAATGGAAAAGGTCATTAAAGGTGTTTTATTTTTAAAGCTTCGTTGTAATTGATGGGACTAAAAAACTGTTGTACATGTTTAATCAAACTATGTTGTTTCTCAATTAGCATTTTGTGAGTGATTTTTTCAAGTAGAGCAATGTCACTAGGTGAACTTACACTAATTTTTTCTTCATGAATACCATGCAAAGGATCAATCATTATTTCATTTGGTCTACTAAAATATAGAGGAAACAAACCATATTCTACTGCTTTTATAATGGTTGTTGAACCCCTGTAAATAGCAAAATGAGCGCGCTCAAGGTCTTCTTCAAAAGAAACTGACGACAGTTCAATGTTTTTTGGTGGCGCTGAAAGCTCAGGACATTCCCTCAGTACATCAGTAACCCTTGTAATTGGATGAAAACGAATAATAAAATGATTCTTTGGATATTCCTTTGCCAAATGCAGCACGAACTTTACCAACGGGATACATTCTACTAAATCTCCTTCGGATAGCATTAAAAAAACATTTCGCCTTTTTGCTTCAATAGCTAATCTCGACGGTTTAATGGAAAAGGTCCTATTGGTTCCAAAGAGTAATAATCGATTGGAAGGCAAATAATTGATTTCTTCAAATTGTTTTAAACCATGCTCACCTGAACATAAAATATAATCTGGCTCAAAATTCATAGTTAATTTTCGCCTAATGGCGTGTTGTTTTCTAAACACCAATGCATGTTGATATCCAATACACTTGATTCTTGGGTTAACTTTCCTGGCAAAAGCATAAATTAATTTTTCCCAAGGATGACCTTCATAGGTGGTAAAAATTCGCTTAACATTATTCATTTTCACATAACGTTGCACAAGAATAGCAAGACGATAATTTGAATGTGAACTTGAAGATAAAGAGGCAACAGCAGCTTGATATTTGACTCTTTTCTCAAACTTCGAAGATGTTTTTGTATTTAAGATCGTAAGGGACTCACGAACCATGAACCACCTGATTTTAATTTCCTGAAAAAAAGAGAGATATTTCGGTAAAGCTTTAGAGGAAATTGGTTTCTCTTTCCACTTTTGTTGAATAGTAGTAGTACTAAGATCTGTAAAATTAATATAAAGCTGAAGGCTAGAAGACTTCTTTTGTGCTATTTTTTTAGGCAAATCAAAAAAGTAGAAATCTCTTTTGTGGTCAATAAATGTTTCATTCAAAAAGTGTGAGATAAAAACATCCTCAAAAGGCTTTTGAACTTTTATCAATCTGTCTTGCAAGAAATAATTCCGGTAAATGGCATGAAGAAATTTATAACTTCCAACGGCAATATGCCATAATAATTGCCTAAAAAGGTGACTATAAAATAACAATTCACCTTTATTAAATAAGGCACTGTAGCCGTTCAAAAAAATGGGATGTTCTCTAATTACATGTAGCCAAGCATTTGCCATTCTTTCATAAGACAGCTTTTGCTTTAGTAATGCATCACAAGCATCACACAATTCATCATATTGTGCTTCTGTGATGGTTTTCATTTATGAAATCTTATGGTTTAGTACCTGATCTAATATCAATTGTTGTTCTGGGTTGTTTTTCACATATTCCCAAACATCGTTAACTTCTTGCGGTTCATTGATTGATGGTTGGCTTAATTCGAAAGCAATTGAACGCATTGTATATCCTTTTTCAATTATCCTCATTTGTTCTATCGACTCTATTACTTCAATAGGAGTAGGTTGCATTTTTGTGAATTCCAGCAAAAAATCTTTTCTGTAAGCGATAATCCCTAAAATTTTTCGAATGTACTTTAACTGGGAAGTGAATTCATTATGACTTGGACTTTTTCGAAAACAATACAAAATACGATCTTCGTTTAGCGCACATTTCACAAATGAAGGACGAACTAGTTCTTCTTCTTTTTCAATTGGTCCTGTTGCATTCCAAGCAAGAGATTTTTTGTCAGAACGGATTTTTTCTATCATCAAGTCAATATGCCTAGGCAAGACTAAAGGTTCATCTCCTTGTACCAAGATAATTTCAGAACAATCAATTGAAGATACTGCTTCTGCAACTCTAGTAGTTCCATTTTTATGATGGCTACTCGTCATAATTACTTTCGCTCCAAAATTTTCTAAAACATTTTTTATTTCTATGTCACAGGTAGCCACATAAACATCATCAACATTTTTAGCCAAAAGAACCCTTCTTCTGACATGCTCAATCATAGGTATACCTTTAAGGTCTAATAAAATTTTATTTGGAAATCTTGAAGAATTTAATCGTGCCGGAATAACAACTATTTGTTTCATTTATTATTGAGGTAAGACGCCACAATCAACATTTATACACTGCCCTGTGATTGCACTTGCATTGATTGACGCTAAAAAGACACACATTTTACCCACTTCCATTGCGGTAGGCATGCGTAAAAGAGCAGCGTTAGATTTAGTAAAATTTTCTATGAATGTGGCGGGGTCTCCTTTGCCAGGAGCATGTTCCATATTTAAAGCTTCATTCAACCCCTCAGTAGCAATAAGTACGGGGCAGACAGCATTTACCCTAATGTTTCTTGGCCCTAGCTCTTTGGCGAGAGATTGTGTTAATCCATTCATACCAAACTTTGAAGCTACATAAGCAGAATTATTGCTTGAGCCTCTTTTCCCGGCTAAGCTTGAAACATTAATGATTGAGGCTTCTGATTTCATTACAGCTGCAGCTGCTTTACAACCCCAAAAAGCTCCTTTTAGGTTAGTGTCTAAAATATCGCCTAGAAAAGTATCGTCAATTTCAGAAATTGGCTTCCATAAAGAATAGCCTGCGTTGTTTACATAAACGTCTAGCCTTCCAAATTTTTCAATAGCTACATTCACCAATTTATGATGTGCTTGTTCATCACGAACATCCGTAGGTACAAAAATAATTTGATCCCCAAATAATTTATTTAACTCTCTGTCTTGACGAGCGCCAACAATTACTTTGAAACCAGCATTAATAAAAGATTCTGAAATACCAAGTCCAATTCCTCTATTCCCTCCAGTAACTATGGCTATTTTATTTGTGTTCATCTTTATATTGTCATACATGAATATCCTCCATCTACAGTAATCTCTGCACCTGTAACAAAACCGGAAGCATCTGAGGCTAACCAAAGAATAGCACCTGTTAGTTCATCAGGGGAACCAAATCGTTGCATGGCTGTATGACCCAAAATCGCCTTTTTACGGTCTTCGTCAATAAAATTTTTTAGATTCCAGTCGGTAGGAAAAAACCCTGGTCGGATTGCATTTACTCTTACCCCTTGCGTTCCCCATTCTCTTCCTAAATTTTGAGTTAAATTTTTAATGGCAGCTTTAGCAGCAGAATAGGTGAAAGCTTTTGATAGTGGAGGCCCTGCAGAAGCAGAAGAAATATTTATAATATTCCCTTTGCCTTTTTTTAACATGTATTCACCGTAGACTTGACAGCCTAAAAAAGTACCTTTTATTTGTGAATCCATTATGCCGTTCCACTCCTCGTCAGTAATGTCTAGGTAGGGTGTTACTCCATTTGTTCCTGCCCCATTAATCATTATATCTAGTGTACCGAAGTGGTTGATAATAGCGTCTAATACTTTATAATGTTGTTCTTTTTGCGCAACATCAAGGGCTAATGACAAAGTATCTTTAAAACCTTCATCATTAATTTCTTTCTCTACTTTTTGCGCTTTCTCAAGTCTAAGATCTATGATGACTACTTTGCATCCTGCACGAGCAAATGATCGTGCCATTTCGCTACATAAATGTCCTCCAGCACCAATAACTGCGGCTACTTTTCCACTTAAATTAAATAATTGATCTATATACATAGTGCAAATTTAACGTATTGATTTTATTATCTGTTGCATTTGTTCTGCCCATTTCCACAAAACAAATAAATCTGAGCCTAAAATGGCATAGGTATATCCCATGTCAAATAACGTCTGAATGTTTTCAGGATTAGGATCATTGAGCTGCGTCCCACAGCTTTTCTCAAACTTTTCGCAAGCTTTAATAACTTTTTTCGATGCTTCAAGTACCTTAGGATGGTCTAGTTGTCCGGGTACGCCTAAAGATCCTGAAATATCATATGGCCCTACCATTACTGCATCAATCTCATCAAAAGCTAAAAGCTCTTCAATATTATTTACTGCCTCAATTGACTCCACCTGAATCATAAACGTTGATGTTTCGTTCCAATGCGTTATATATTCACTAAAATCGAAACCGTATCCCTGGGCACGACTAACGCCATAACTTCGTTTTCCTAAGGGGGGATATTTCAAATCGTTAATCAAATTTCGAACATCATCTGCTGTATTCACCATTTGAATCAACATTCCATCTGCGCCAGACTCCAAGAGCGGTTTTATGTAGTCATTTGAATGAGATACAGGCCTGGGAAGACAGGGAACACCCTCTGCTTGACAGGCGGCAATGATGCGTTGACCTTCTGTCAAACTAATGGTTGAATGTTCCATGTCAATGGCAATAAAATCGAAACCTGCCTTAGCAAACGTTTCTGTTATTGATGGATGCGCGTATGACACCCATGCTGCAAAAAGCTGTTCTCTATTGCGAAGCGCTTGTTTTAGCTTTTTTTGGCGGAGGTTTTGTGTATTCATTGATTTTTTTCTATTTCTTGTTGGATAAAATTAAATACTTTTTTCATTGAAATTGAATTGGGATGAACATTTCTCCAATCTACACTTTCTTTTTCATTAATAATTAATGGAGATTGAAACAGTAATAAATCAGAACAACTTATGGAACTCAAATGACGATATAATTTAAAGTTATTTAGCTCATTGACATCATACTTGAAATTATAAGGATAATTGACCAGCACTATCAATGTTCCACTTTTATTATTGAGATCGCATAAAAATGTTGAGAGGTTTTCGAGTTTATCGCTACTAGGGTGAACTAATGTTTTATACAAATGAGTATGAGGTGCGGGAGTATGATTCCACCACATGAAAAAATGGTGCAAGATATCTTTTAATAAGTAAACCAAATCGCTTTTACTCAGCAGAGTAATCACTTCAGATTGGAATGATTTAGATGATGGCATACTTGAAGAGACTGGGTTTACACCTATAACTTCAGTCAACTTGAGGACGTCATGGATTTTGATCGAAAAAACATAAATATTATTTGGCTGACCCTCTATTTGGTCCATTACCTTTTTGTGGTCATTTATTGATGTGCCTGCTAGGCTAAGGTTATACAATTCCCAATCATTTTTTAACGTTAATTGAGTAAAATATGGAATGTAACTTTCTTTTCCTCCATACTCTTCTGCATCTAAAAAAGAGTCTCCAATGAGAAATAAACGTTGTTTATCTTCGCTTTTCGTGTTTGCTTTTATTGAAACATCATCCCACATTGCGCGATACTTCTCCGATGGAGTTTCAAGGTTTGAAGGATAGAACTCTTTATCATGGTAATACTTTAGCTTGAATGCTCCCTCAATTGAAAGGAAGAAAGCAAACACTAGAAAACCATACCGAATAATGCTTTTCATAAGCTAGAACTGAAAATAGATGAAATTTTTTGGGGAAGATGAAAAATGCACCCATATAAACGCTATAAAAACGATAATACTAAGTTGTTTTTGGAAAGAACTAAAGCCTTTAAAAATGTGTTGCGGATTTGTTCTAAAACAAAAATCAAAAAACAATAAAATAAAGATATAGTATAATCCCTTCAATGGATATTGAGGAATTGAAAAACGCATAACTAGATCTGTTAGATATTCAAAAGCAAATGAAATCGTTGGACTTCTAAAGAAAACCCAAGCAATCATTACTGCTATAAACGTAAAGCATGTTGTGACTATATTTTTAAACCCAGAAGAATGTATTGGTAATTTTATGTATTGAGTGATAAAGTAGATTAACGCATGGGTTAACCCCCAGAAAACATAGGTCCAATTGGCTCCATGCCAAAGCCCACTAACCAAGAAAACAACTAAGATATTACGGATGAATTTTATTGTAGAAACTTTTGAGCCACCAAGGGGAATAAAGATATAGTCCCTAAACCAATTCGATAAAGACATGTGCCAACGTCTCCAAAAGTCTGAGATATTTTGTGCAAAATAAGGGAAATTAAAGTTTGTTTTGAATTGAAACCCAAAACATTTCGCCGTTCCAATGGCAATATCAGAATAGCCACTAAAATCGCAATAAATCTGAAATGTGAAGTAAAGTAATCCTAGCAGCAATGTTCCTCCGTTATAGAGGGAGGGATCTTCAAAAACTTTATCTGTTAAAGGAGCCAATGAATCTGCAATAACAATTTTTTTGAAAAGCCCCCAAAGCATTAAATATAAACCTTGAAGTAAAAGGCTCTTTGAGAAAGTTCTAGGCTGTTCTAACTGTGGTAATAAATTTCTTGCACGCTCTATTGGTCCAGCGACTAATTGTGGGAATAAAGAAACAAAAGTGGCAAAATTGATGAAGCTTTTACTGGGCTTTAGTCTTCCATAATATACATCGATCGTATAAGAAAGGGTTTGGAAAGTGTAAAAAGAGATTCCCACGGGAAGTATAATCTCAAGAGTGGTGATCGAATTAAATTCATAACCAACACTTGTCAAAAGTTCGACCCAAGAATCAATAAAGAAATTATAATACTTGAAAAAGGCTAAAAGGCCTAAATTCACGCACAAACTCAGGCTCAATAATAGTTTCTTTATTTGAGATTCTTGTATTGTATAGATTTGTTTTGCTAAAAAAAAATCTATAACTGTACTGATGAAAATTAATCCCAAAAACCGGTAATCCCACCAACCATAAAAAACATAAGAAGAAACTAATAAAAAAGCATTTTGAAAAACTAATTGCTTTTTCGCTAATGCCCAATAAAAAAGGTATGCAACTACAAAAAAATAAAAATATTCAATTGAGTTAAATAACACTCTTCTATTCGATTAATTTTTTAATTGCAGGGTGTAAATGCAACAGGCCAACCAATTGATTATTCTCATCTACTACAGGTAAATCCCATATTTGTTTATCTCCCATTAGCTGGACAACTTCCTTTAAGTTGTCATTGGGATTACAAATGATTGGATTTTTTTTTGCATGCGATAAAGCATCATCAACAAAAAAGGCAGAAAAAGGTTTTTGCACTTTTAACAACTTTCTTCTTAAGTCACCGTCTGTAATTAAACCAACCAATGCTTTACTTTCATCAGTTATACAAACTAATCCTAAATTTGCCTCTCCCATTTCGGTCAAAGCTTCTTTCAGAATTGTTTTAACATCTACTACAGGGAAATTTCCCATTGTTATCATTACATCTTGTACTTTCATAACTATTCGTTTGTAGGGTGAACATTATCTGGTCCTAATTCTTCAAAGAGCTCTAATCTCATTTCATGGACTTTTTTTGCTTGATACAATACATTTTCAAGGTATTTGATGTCAAGTACAGTATTGGCATCGGACAGGGCTTTTGATGGATTATCATGTGTCTCCATAAAAAGAAGGTTAATACCATTTGCAACGGCAGATCTAACTAAGTATGGAATGAACTCACGTTGTCCACCTGAAATATTCCCCATAGAAGTAGGTAATTGAATGGAATGAGTTGCGTCGTAACATACTGGATAACCCGTATAACCCATAATAGGAAAACTAGTCATATCATTTACGAGCATGTTATACCCCATAAAGGTTCCTCGATCGGCTAAAATAATTTGCTCGTTACCAAATGCTTCCAACTTGCGACAAGAATTTTTCATATTCCACGGGCTCATAAACTGCCCCTTTTTTAACAAAATTGGACGATTGGTTGCCGCTGCTGCACGAAGTATAGAGGTTTGACGGCACAAATAAGCAGGCACTTGAACCATATCACATACTTCACCTGTGGCTGCTGCCCATGAAGCATCAGAGAAATCAGAAACAACAGGAACCTTAAAGGTTTCCCTTACTTCAGTTAATATTTTTAATCCTTCATCTATCCCAACACCGTGAAAACTCTTGGGTGAAGAACGACAATCTTTATCATAACATGATTTATAAATCCAAGGGATGTCAAGTTTATCACATATCTCAGCGATGGACTCTGCCATAAACATAGCATGGTCTCTATCTTCTATAGCGCAGGGACCTCCTACAAATGCAAGAGGTAGTGTACCTCCTATGTTTACTTTTTTTACATCTCCGTATCCTACGGTTACAATTCTCTGTTCCATATTTTTACTTCTTTAACCGTGAAAAACATCAAAAGATGTTGGCATTATTTTAAAAACTAGTGGTCTGCACAAATATAGTTTACTTTTAATTATGATTTGTGAATAATTATTCTTTTTAACATGGCGTTTTTTATAACTGGAAATACCATTCGGAGGAATATCTATTGACGCCACAACAGCGCTATTTTCAAATTTTTCCTCCACTTCAATGGCCAATGTTTTTAGAGTTGGATTAACAAAAAACAACTCATAATCAAAGTTTTTATCTAAGATGTGCTGTAAGTTGTATTTTTTTGAGAAAAAACTTGTATTACCAAGTAATTGAAGCTTACCCATTGAAGAAAGAGCTATTGCGTCTAAATTTCCATGGACATAGCTTTTGATGGGACCCATTCTCTTGTTAGAATACCCTATGTATCCTCTTTCCGCCAAAAAACTATTTTGATCATCAACCCACGAAGAATTATTTTGATGGAAAACTGCAAAACAACCGTCCTCTTTAACTCCTAATTCACTGCATATCATTTTCAAATCCAACGATTGTTTTAAAGGGCTGCTTATTTCAATATATTTTTTTGCTAAAAATTGACCAGAGGCGGCATAAAAAAATAACTCAACGTTTAAAGAAACACGCTCTTCATTTGGATTTAACATTCTATGAAAGTCTAATAATTCAAAATGAGTGTTCCAATCCTCTTCTATACGAAGAGGAAATAAATCACTAATCACAGAAGCTTCATGGGGGATTTTAGTAATAGAAATTCCTTTGATTGATATAAGTTCAATGAATTTGGTTGGGATATTTTTCTTTATCCATGTTTTTATAAGGTTTTTCATGATGAAATTGGTTTAAGAATATTAAACCATTGCTTTTTTATTTGACCTTGAACTGCAAATCTATTTCCATGCACAGCAAAACTTGCGGGGGGATGGGTGTGTTCTAAAGACAACATTTTTTCATCTTTACTAATCCCAAATCCAAAAGGTATTCCTGCCATAGTTCGGCAAATAAATACGGGAAGTTGATCCTCTTTAAAGCCATAATGATTAAGCGGTATTTCGTTAATCTGATTACTTTTTACAGCTACTTTATCCATGAATTTTTTTGTTAATGAATGATATATTTCGATATAAGCACTTCGAAAGACAGGAGATTTCTCTGCATTCATAAAAAGTAAATAGTTGTCAATTTCATTGTATTGAATAAATGGATGAAAGGTTAATAAACTAGCTTTAGATGGAAAAGGATTTATTTCTCCCTGATAACTTGTCTGAGCTTGGTTTAACGAAAAACCAACAGTTGCTCTCCATTCGGGCACTTTATGATATGTAAATTCGTGACCGGGAAGTTCTTCTAATTCTTTCTGCAACGGAGATTTTCTAAACTGTAGCAAAATTAAAGGGATGTAATTTAATGCTAGAACAGATAAAATATCAGCGTAAAAATAGGTTTTTGAAGAACCAACCTCAAGGACATCAAGTTCTTTGGTTATCCACTTTTGACCATTGGAATAAATGGCCCAAACTGTTTTTGCACAATTTTTTGTGGGTTCCCAGTCGTTGGGAGGATAGTTATGCAGAGTACAATACCCATCTGCTTTTGCTGAATTTGCTAAAGGGAAAAAGGCCATTTTTTATTTTTTATACAGAACCCGTAACCACCATGCGGGATTGCTATGTTCTTTATGTGCATCAAAATTAAGTATAGCTTCTGTTTGAAGCCCATCCTTAATCATAGCTCTTATACGTTGCCTTTCTGGATGATAATAAGTAATCCCTTTTCTCCAGAGGAAACCTCTTAATCGCTTGAAAAATCCCTTTAAAGGATTTATCAAATGTTGATGTGGGATCCCATAATAGGCAATCTTAAGTTGAGTTAACATTAATTGTTTTAACAACACCTCCATAGGTTTTTTGTCAAAAAACAATAAATGGGGTTCATCAAGCATTTTGTGTTTCCAATCCATACAAGGTACTTCAATAAATAAATAACCCCCCTTCTTAATTTTATCTACAAAAGTTTTTAGGAAAGAAAAAGGGCCTGTTACATGTTCTAATACATGTGATAAAATAACAAAGTCAAATTCATTTTCGGTTATTTCTTTCTTATCATCAATTATTTTTGCTTGCATTTTTTTAAGTCCATCATGACAACTTTTATCTGATTCTATTACAAAATATTGACTTTTTGGAAACATCTCCATCCACACCTTGACAAAAGCTCCTGGGCCAGGACCAATTTCAAGGATTTTATAGGGGTAATCTTTCTCAATACCTATTTGTTCTGATATAAAATCAAGTCTAGTTTTAGCTAGTCCAATGAAAAAAGCTTGCTGTTTTAAATCCCTATACGATCCACCATGAGCACTGTCATGATAAGAACTATTGTAATCATTAAGCCTTTTAAGCGAAGGCATAGGATGAGCAAAATGTAAACCACATGCCATACATGCAACTCTTTTTAAATTAGAAAAACATGGGTGATTATTTCTAAAAGTTTCCTGAAATTCTATTTTATCTGATTCACAAACAGGACATTTCATCTTTATTTGGTTTTGCGTTTAAGTAATTTTGCAGGAACTCCGCCAACTAGAGTAAATGATTGAACATCTTTATTCACAACTGCACCTGCAGCTATAACAGCAGCTTTTCCGATCCTTACTCCGCTTAAAATTACACAATTAGCACCAATCCAAACATTATCCTCAATAATAATATCGTCGTATGTATGTCCTTGATTCCGAATTTCATTATTAGACTCATCAAACTTATGATTAGCGGTTCTAAGCATTGTATTTGGGCCAATCAACACACCTTTACCTATTTTTATTTTCCCTCCAACAGAGGCATTAATGTGACAATTAACATTGCAGGAAAAATTTTCTCCAATTTCTATTTCACCTCCTTCGGCTGAAAAAAAAGCCAATTTACCGAGACTAGCACCTCCATAAAACAATATATTTTGGGGATGTATAAATTCTGAAAAAATTCTAATACGAACATTTTTGGGCTTTTTCCATCGATAACGGTACCAACACATTCGTATAAAAGTTCCTATTTTACCCGGTATATAGCTCATAAAAGCTTCTATCCAATCGATCAATTCTTTACCTATCATTTTTCAATATATTTAACCACTCTTTTAATTCTTGTTTAGTCGTAATCATTTTGATCTTATTATATCCGCTATTCTTTTCTTTTAGCTCAGCAGTTACATCATAATAAACTGTGGGTATTTTAAAAAAACTAGATGCAATTGCAGTAGATGTAAAGGGAGTAGAAATTGAAGCAATAGCCTTGAATTTTCCACAAACTGAATGCGCATCAGTATCAGGATTAATTTCAACCCATCTACCCGTCAGAAATAATTTCTTAACGGTTTCTAAATATTTTTTGTCCACATTTGGCGCTTTCCTTTTCCGTTTAAAAATAACCTTTAATTTTAATTCTTTCGCTATTTGATCGATGTGTATAAGAAAATCTGATCCATTTTTTGAAGTATAGTACTCGTAGCCAATCCCTAAAGATTGATAAACACTCGTCCTCATGGGTTGCACATCAAAAACAATAATGGTGTTTGATGAATTTTCTTGGATTAATGATTTATTGTTTGAACTAAATGGAATTATCCCTACAATTTCAATATCTTTTTTTGTTAATGTCGTTTTTTCTAGAAAACGTTTTTGCGTTTCGTTCCATGCCAAATAATTCGGCCATGAAACTATTTGCCATTGATGGTCTTGTAAAAAGGTTTTCCCTTTAATATCTAAACTATAGATGTTTGTAGAATAAAAATAAAAATAAATACCAACTCCCCTCTCTTGTGCGCTGTAGGTCCACAAAGGCCGTAGTAAATGACCTGAATTATGGAAATAATACGCTTTAGCAAGTTTTTCATAAGGGATTAGACTTATTTGTTGTTCAAAAATTAATTCACGAAAAAGAAGACGCTTCTTTCTCGAGAAAATAGCACGCGCTGAATATTGAATCCCCCAAAAAACAAATTTAATACTCGAAATGAAACCACTTACTGGGGGGAGAGCAGTAGCTACACAATCGATATTTTTATTTTTAAACACAAATGAAGACACCCCCTTTGCACTATGACGAATAGAAATAATTTTTTTTGCCTCGGGTCTTGCAAGAAACCATTCAATTATATTGTTTTGTGAAGACCAACCCTTTTTTGGAGGGAGGTTGTTTTTTGTTAGATTCTCAAAATAAACATAATCCCCTTTAGGTAAGCGAAGTGGTTTAATCATTCGCCAGCATTCAATTAAAAGTGTAGCTACCCCAAACAAATACCATTTAAACTGAAATAGATGCCATAAAAAAGAATTGTAGGTAGTATTTGATTTAATTCCTTCTTCTGATAAAATAAGCCTCCAGTTGTGGGGCAAAGGATAAAAAATTTCTTTTTTGGGGTGAACTAATGCAGATTGAAGAGCTTTGTTAAATTCAGTATTTAGCAAACGGTACACTAAAAACTGATGTAGACAAATAGATTCAGGATTAGAAAAAAGTGCATTAAGATCAGTCTTTGAAATAGGACTATTAGCCATACTGTTTTTGACTCGCGCAATAAATTCAAGATTATCATTTTTGCTCAAAAAATTATAACCACGCATATATGATCTAATCTGAGCCCTTTTATGTAATTTAATTCTATTTAATAACCAACTATACATTTTAATTTTTAGATGAATTAATGATAGCCCTAAAATAATGTAGGGTCATATAGCCATATAAGTTACCAGTAACCAAAAAAGAAACCAAGATAAGAGCTTTTGAGACAAGTCTAATGGAATACTGAATCTTAAGAAACCACATAACAATTAGCGTGAACATCCCCACTAAAAAAATTAAATGAAACGTAATTGTTTCTTTTTTATACTGGATTGGCAAATGTTTTTGTGCAAAAAAGAAGGCAATTCCAGCTGATATAATACCTGAAACAAAGGTGCCCCAAGCAGCACCATAGATTCCATAAAAATGAATCAGTGGTATATTCAATAGCACATTCAAACCAACCGTAAAGATGGATAAGAATGAGATTAAAGCTGTTTTTTTAACTAACAACAATTGAGGCTGTTTTCCGAAAAAATAAGATGCGTAAAGCATTGTCAATATCAATACGATCGGTGTAGAATCATTAAATTCAGGAGTGGTTAACAAATAAATAGCTTCTTCTGAAAACAAGCCTAACAGAAAACAAAAAAAAGTGCTTAAAAAATAAAAAGGAGCAAGTAACTTTCCAGATTCAATTCTGAAATTCTCCTTGTCTTCAAAATAAACAGCATACAATCTAGGTGCAAAAATCTGTTGTAATGTAGTCATAAAAACAAATCCTAAGTTCGCTATTTTTTGACCAATATCATATATTCCAACACCATTTACAGTGTTTAAACCACCTAACATATATCGATCAAACTGACTGTTAATTACTCCAAACAAAATTCGAGGCGTTAACGGTGCGCTCAATTTAATTGTGCTTTTAATCTTAAAAAAATTAAAAGAAAATTCACGTTTGAAAAAAGCAACAATTAGGAGATATGCAAAAACTAAACATACACCGATCGATTGTCCTTTTATAAAACCAACTATTCCCTGCTCATAAAAAACAACCAATATTAATGATATACTTGTACTCAGTATGGATTCGATGATAGCTAGCGTGGTGAATTTTTTTGGCGTTTCTGAATTCCTATAAAACATATAAAAATATTGCAATAAACTTTTTACTCCTAAATGAAGAAAAGTAAAAAGCAATAGCCTGGAAGGGAGGTTTCTATTAAAAAGAAATTCAATGATAGTATCTTCAAATATTAGTGAGAAAATAGTGAATGCAAGCAGCAGTATGGAGACTATGGAGATTAGACTCCACATTAATTGAATCCTTTCAATAATTGTTTTTTCCTCAAAATAGTTCCTTTCAAAAATGACTATCATACCCAAATTAGAAAGACCAACAATGAGTGTTACATAAATGGTTACAAGTGCCAAAACACCATAATCATTTGGCGTTAAAAAGCGAGTAAATACAGGGAGTGTTAATATGGGTAGGACACTTCGCATTAAAAAAGGAAGTAAATAGAGTAAAAAAGTGTTAAGTTGCTGTTTTATATTAAGCATTTATTGTATTAGTGTTTGTTCCATTCGTGTCCCTGAGGTGAAATCTTTAACGAAGGTTTTCCCTATGATAATAGGTAAATGTTTAGGGTGCATACCAAAACCTGGTCGAATAGATCGCACATTTTTGGAGGTTACCACATCTCCTTTTTTTACATCTTTTACAATATATAAAGATCTTGAAAAGTTTCGCCCTAGACGTTGTTTGCTCGTTAAATTATAATCGACTTTACCCAAAGCAACTTCTGCTTCTCTAACTGCAGCAACCATTTGTGTGAATTCTTGTTCGTTTAATGAAAAGCTAGCATCAGGTCCACCTATAGATCTGTCCAATATAAAATGTTTTTCAATAATTTTTGCTCCTTGAGTTACGGCTATTACCGGGGCAGTAATTCCAAGCGTATGGTCAGAAAGTCCTGAAAATACCTTGAATCGATTTGCTAGATCGGCTATCATACTCAAGTTGGCTTCCTCCATAGGAGCTGGATAACTTGATGTACATTTAAGTAATGAGACTTGATTATTACCCATACGTTTACAGGCATCAAGTGCAAGTTCAATATCCTCAAGAGTAGCTATTCCTGTTGAAATAATCATGGGTTTCTCTTTTTGAGCGATATACTCTATTAGTGGAATATCCGTAATCTCTAAAGAAGCAATCTTATAAATTGGATTGTCTAACGATTCTAAAAAATCAACTGCTGTAAAATCGAAAGGAGACGAGAAACAAATTAAACCTTCTTCATTGGCAATATTAAATAATTCTTTGTGCCACTCCCATGGTGTTGAAGCCTCTTTATATAAATCATGAAGGTAACGACCATCCCAAACTGTTTCATGATCAATTAAAAAATCTTTTGCGTCAGATTTTAGAGTCATGGTATCAGCTGTATATGTTTGCAGTTTTATTGCGTTTGCTCCAGCTCGTTTAGCCGCCTTAATGGTCTCAATGGCTACTTCTTTTTTGCCAGCATGATTCGCTGAAAGCTCAGCAATTATGAAAACGCTGTTTTCCAGAAATGTTGATAATTTTTTCATTTTTATATTTTCAAATGCTAACTCTATTTAGCTCATAAATATTCCTCCACAAACTCGAATAGTTTCTCCTGTAATATGCCCCGCTTTATCGCTTATTAAAAACGCTATGGTATTCGCTATATCTTCAGGTTCTGCTAAACTTTTTAATGGTGTATTCATTTTTGTGACTAGTTTTACTTTATCTGGAATTCCAGACAACATTTGAGTATGCGTCATTCCTGGATTGACCACATTAAAACGTATCCCTTTAGAACCATATTCTACGGCTAATGTTTTGGTTAATGAAGTTAATGAAGCCTTTGAAGAAATGTAAGGAGATTGTTGCGCTGGAGGAGTACCGTCTGTAAATATTGTACCCAAATTAACAATTGATCCTTGTTTTTCTTGAATCATATTTGGAAGAGCTCTTTTTGATAAGTTATATGCTCCATGTACTTGTGTGTTATGATGCAGTTCAAAATCTTCCCATTCTGTTTCTAAAAAAGGGGTTGGAACTGGCAGTGGGGAGGCACAATGGACTACTTTGAGTATTTTTCCATGTGTTTCTTCCACATGATTAAAAAGCTCATTGACTTCATGAAAACGTGAAATATCAGCTTGAACAGCAACAGAATTTACGTTTTCTTTATTTAATTCCTTTACTAGTTGGTCTGCATATTCAGATTGACTTTTGTAATTTATAATGACAAAATAACCTTCCTTCACCAATTGTTTTGCTGTAGCTGCTCCAATTCCTCTATTACCTCCTGTAATTAAAACGATATTATTTGTCATCTGTTTTTTTTTTGTTTTTTTTAATTCTAACATTTTAACCACAGCTTCTCCATGAACCAGCTGCTTATTGTCTTGATTCGTTATTGCTATTTTAAGTTTAAAAGTCCTTGTTGATTTAAATACATTTATGACTTCTGCACTAACCTCAATTGTATCGCCAATAAATGTTGGATTAATAAAGTTTAATGTCTGCGACAACCAGAGTGACCCTTTACCAGGTATACGCATTCCAATCATTGTAGAAATAAAAGAAGAAGTGAGCATTCCATGAACAACTCTTTTTCCAAAATTTGTTTTTAATGCGTATTCAGTGTCTACATGAATAGGGTTAAAGTCGCCTGTTAGCTCAGCAAATCTATCTACCTCCCCTTTAGTGATTTGATGTGAAAATCGCTCAATCTTACCTACTTTAATGTCTTCAAATTCCATCTTGTATTATTTAATGCCACTTTATTATTGTAGATCCAAAGATAAAACCAGCTCCAACACCAGTGACTAATATCAAATCGTTTTTCTTGAACTTTCCAAGTTCGTAGGCTTCTGCCAAGGCAATTGCCTGTGATGCGTCTGCTGTGTTCCCATATTTTTCCATATTGGTATATGTCATAGACATTGGTTTCTTCATACGCTTCATTAAAAACTCAATTAGCCGAAGATTTGCTTGGTGAAAAATGAAAAAATCAACATCATCTAAGGTTTTATTTATTTTTGACAAAGAGTCTTTCATAACCTTGGGTTGGTGCTGAATTACTTGCTTCCATACCTCTAAACCGTCTAACTCATAATACTGAAGGTTTTGATTTATATTCTTTTCTCTTAAAGGAAAGCTTGATCCACCACCCCTGTGGCGAACAGAATCAAAAACTCTACCATTACTCTTTATTTCATTTGATATAATACCATATCCTTTTTCAACCTGACCTAGAACGACAGCCCCAACTCCATCTCCAAAATAGATGGAAGAACCTCCATCCGTCCAATCAATAAAAGGAGACTGCAATGCACTCCCAATTAATAATGAATATTTAATCGAAGAATCTAATTTCATTTTATCAGAAACAACTCCCAAACCAACTTGAAAGCCAGTACAATTTGCCATTATATCAAATGCTCCTGCATTTTTTGCACCAATCAGTTCTTGTATCTTACATGATACCGCTGGATATACATAATCACCTGTAAATGTGCATGTGACAATTAAACCAATTTGAGAGGAGTCTATTCCGGCAGATTTAATTGCCAACCTAGCCGCCGTAGCAGACATCTGGGAAGCAACCTCATTTTCAGCAGCTATCCTCCTCGTTATTATTCCTGTTTTTTGTTCTATTTCTGATGCTGGAATTTTAGTAGATTTTTCCAGCTGAGCATTTGTTTTCTCATCTTTCGGCAAATATTTACCCACCCCTAATATTCCAATCCCGTAATCTAATTCCATCTTATTTATTTAGTTTGCTTAAGTGGTTCGTGATAACAGAAAATTTAGCGTTTTTCCCATGGCCCAAAAAAAAAATTGAATCTTCTTGGACATTTTGAACTAAAAATTCAATTGATTTTTTACTCTGATCAACGTTATGTCCAGGCAATTTAGTTATGTCATCTGAGTTCATCAAAATTAAATCTCCAGAAAAAATTAAATCGTCAATCTTAATTGCAACACTTCCAGGTGTGTGACCAGGTACAGGAATAATCTCAATTCTCTTATCAACCCATAAAATCATTTCTGTATCATAAAATTGATAGTTGTCTGAAAAAGGGATGTCTCTATTCTCCATGCTAATTGAATAAAGCGAAGCTCTTTTTAATAACTTCAAATCAGCAGAATGAATATAATAGGGAATGTTATAATGATCAACAATTTTTTTTACGGCTCCCACGTGATCATAATGGGCATGGGTAAGATATACATGTTTTAAAAGATTTCCTTCTTCTTTTATTATTTTAAGAATACTGTCCTCATCATCACCCGGATCAATTAAAATAATCTCAGAGGAATTTAAATGTTTAATTATAAAACAGTTTTGCTTTAACGTTCCTGTAATGAGGGTGATAATTTTGAAATCTTCGTTTATGTAAACTTCTCTTCTTTGCATGAAACAATTAATTTGATAATCCTAGATAAATGACTTGCCCAGTTATACTTGAACTTCTAGGAGAAATTAAAAAATCTGACACATGGGCTACTTCTTCTTTTAGAATAACCCTTTGAATAGTTTGTTTTTGTAACATTTCTTTTTCCCACTCAAGTTTCTTAGCCAATTCTTCGCTTGCATTTGTTTTCATCATCCCCGGGGCAATAACATTACATGTTATATTACTGGAGGAAACTTCTTTAGCAAGTATTTTAATCAATTCATTGACTGCACATTTAGTCGCTGAATAAACAGATGTTCCTTCTTGATGTGTTGCAGTCGTAATCGAAGATATTGCAATTATTCTTCCCCTTTTTTGCTTGATCATTTGTTTAGATACTTCACGTAAAATATAAAAGACTCCAGCAACATTCGTCTTTAAAAATGATTCCATTAAATTTCCTGGAGTTAAGGTTAAAAATAAAGCGGAACTAACAATTGCTGCGTTACAAATTAGTACATCTATAGTCTGAAATTTTTTACGAACAGAATTGACCCAAGAACGCACATTGGATTCATTGCTCAAATCTAATTGAGTGTGATGATAAGAGGGGTGCATAATGACATTTGCTGACAAACTGCAACCAATAACGGTGTGCGTTTTTTTCAAGTAGTATTCTGCTAAATACCTCCCTAATCCTTTACTTGTTCCTGTAATTAATATTACCATTCGAAATTTAATTATTTACTCAATGTAGCTAAATAAGTTGCTAATCCTCCAACTGTTAAGTTTGGATTGTCTACGTTAAAATTATTTATTTCATTTAATACTAAATAAAGCTCTTTACCCGTCACTTCTTGGAGTTTATCCTCAATATCTGTTATGAACGTAATAAAACTAATTGAATCTAAAACGGATCCATTTCCCAGAACAATTGTTTGTTCGTCAAATCCATCTATTGTATTAATAGCATCAGAGGCTACTAAATTTTTCACTACACCATCAATAAGTTCGTATGCTTCGTTGTTATTCATTTTTATATTTTTAAAATTAATCCCATTCTGCTTCATATGAAGCAAATTTCTTTTTACTTAACCAGTTTTCAGCCATTAATTCCACAAGAATAATATCAATATATTCATTGTTTTTCAAAATGTGCTTTTCATAATACCCTATTTGTCTATACCCATGTATTTCATGAATTTTTAAAATCGTTTTATTGCTTGAAACCACAGATCCATAGACTTTAAGAAACCCTCTTTTCTTAAAAATATAATTGTATAAAGCAGGTAAAACAATCGCTCCAAGGGAGGAAAAGGATTCTTCTCCTATTAAAAAGCCTGCCGAGCATTTATTATTTACTTGATCTATTTCACTTAAGTTAATTACCCCAATAGGTTTTTCTTCAAAGGTAATTAGCCAATATTTTTTAGATGGATCATTACGAATTGAATTGTACCACTCAAATTGTTTTTCAAGCGAATGATTTACCTCAGTTAGCATTGCATCTTTGACTCTGGCTTGTTTTCTCCACTTGAGAAGCAATTCCATGTGATCTTTTTTTAAAGCAATCATTCTAATCATACCCTATTTTTTTTACAAGTTTCTAGATTTTTTAAATCTAGCATTATGCAAATCATCTTTAACTGAAATATTAAATTTAACAGGGACTTTATATCGAGGCAAATTAGCATTGCAAAAAACACGTAATTCACGGATTAAACTCATATTATCGGTTTCTTTATTTGTCGTTATATTGGCGTGTACAATTTGTCCCATTATTTCATGTGATTTCGCAAACACTGAAGCATCTTTGACATTTTCTACTTTTAATAAAATATTTTCTACTTCAATTGGATACACTTTTTTCCCTCCAACATTAATTATTTCTGTTTTTCTACCCTTGAATCTAATATATTCTCCATTTACCTCAACTTCATCTCCTGTACAAAGCCAACCATCTTTATCAAATGGATTTGGAGCATTCAAATAACCAACCATATTTGATTTTGACTTTATCCAAAGTATATTGTCTATGATTTTAGTTTCAAATCCTGGTCCTCCAACTTTAAGCCAGGTAGAGTCATTCTTTTCAGATTTTGAATGTAAAACGCCTTGTTCTGACAATCCGTAGGTTTGTTTGACTCTTACCTTAGGAAACATTTTATTCACTTGTTCAAGTGTGGTTTGTGACATAAGTTCCGTTCCATAAGAAATTAACTCCATTGAACTTAAATCATAAAACTTTTCAATCTTATTGGCGATCATCAAATTGAGAAAGGTTGGAGTGGTCGGTAATAAATTTGCCTTACCATCTTGAATCGCTTTTGCAACATCATGAGGTGTTCTATTTGGAACACAGATACCTGTACCTAAATAAGCGAAAGTACTCAATAAGGTATTGAATCCTCCAAAATGATCCATGAGTAAAAACAATACTGTTTTCCAACCTTGTCGTTCAACGACAAACTTGCTCATTACATATTCACAATCATGAAGTATCCCTTTAGGTTTTCCCGTTGATCCAGAGGTAAAAACTATTAAACCTGGATGCTTAGTCTCTAAAAATTTAGAAATCAAGGGATTTGTACTTACTGGATTAACCTTTGAAATAGAATAAGTATCGTCTTTTGAAAATTTTACAAAAATTTCTGCGCAACTTATCTCTAAAAAAGAATCTATCTCATTTGAAATTTCGTCTGTAAAAGGAACTAATATTGCCCCTTTTTTAATTAGAGAAAAAATCAAGCCACAAACCATTGGGGAATAATCGCCTTGAAAAGCACATATTGTTCCTTGTTCAATTTGGTTTTCCTGGAGAACTTTGTCCCAGTATGCTATTTTTTCAAAGAGAGTTGCATAACTGTACTTTTTTCCTTCCCAAAAAAGAGCAATCAAATCTTTGTTTGCTTCCATGCGGGAAAAAACCTCGGTGATGGATGGAGTTTTAGCTAAAGAGAGTTCAATTTTACTCATTATATGTCTATTCCTTGTTCCCTTAGCGTGATGACTAAAAGTTCATAATTCAAAATTTCAACTGTTTGTTCTTCGGTGAAATTAATTTCGAATTCTTCTTCTAAAGCCAAAACTAAATTTAAATGATTGAGTGAATCCCAGTTTTCGATCGTATCAGGGGAGGAATCATTTGTGATTTCTTCTACCGTTATATTAAATACACTGGCTAAAATTTGTTTTAATTTGTCTTGATTTGTCATTTTAATTATTGTTTGCGTTTATAGTTATCCAGTTTGGATAATTTTTTGAAGTGTTTTCAGTTAAGTCTAATTCCCAAATTATTTGTTTTTCAATTTGATCTACTCTTTTCAGGTTATTTTTCTTATAAAAATCTTCTGTTTGTTTGTTTTTATTTGTTGGAATGTACACACCTCTTATTCTTTTTTTATTCCTCTTTTTCGATGATTCGATTATATAAGTTAAAAAGGCATTTTCTAAACCTCTACCTAGAGCTCTGCATGACATCATCAATGAATCAATTACTGAATATTCATCTTGATGTAAAATGATTGAAGAGGCAATTATCCCTAAATCAGCTACTTTGTCATAAGCTTGCATTGTGAAAATATCGTAGTCGTTATTGTGAATTAACTCCTCTATCTGTCCAGGTGTATATCTTTTTGTCGTTAAATTGAACTGATTCGTTTTTTGCGTTAGCTGGGAAATTCTATCTACATTTTTTTTATTCCCTTTTTCAATATTTACATGTAAATCTAAGCTTTTTAAATATTCTTCATAAGAATTTGCATTCGAATGGAGTTGCTTCCGCTTGGCTTCCGCTTTATACATGTCCGTTTTATTTTTATCTGCTTCTATATAAGATAACGAATCAAAATACCCCTCTTCAAATAATCTACTAGAATAGTTAACTGGTTCCCCTTCCAAATGTAAAACTGTTACTTCTGGTAACTGAGTGGAAACCCAATCACATTCAAATTCGCTATCGTCCATAAAAACGATACTATCCAATCCTATATTAAGTTCGTTCGCAATTGATTGAATATTTGTTGCTTTATCTTCCCAGTTAACCTTAAAACTAATAAAATCAGAAAGACGTAATTTCATTTGCTCGTGATTTTCAAAAACATCAATAACATCTTGTTCATTATTTTTACTACATACTGCTAATATTATCCCTCTATGATTCAGGTTTAAGATTTGTTGCTGGAAGAATTGAAACGAGCTGCCCGGGTAGGTTCCGCCAATTTTAATTCCATCAATTCCATCCTCTCCAATAACGCCTCCCCATAATGTGTTATCACAATCTAGAATCAAGCATTTTTTTGTTTTTCCAAAAATTGCTCGCATGTATTTATCGTATTCTTTGGCCAATGGCAATAAAGCAGAAAAAGTGAACGGTGATTTGGACGATTCCCATTTTCTTGATTCAAAAGCATTTTCAATCCCCACAGAATTAAAAATAGCTTCTAAATTTAAACAATAAACATTTGGTATTTCTTGGCATAATTCAATTAATGATTCATTTAATTTATTGTACCATTTACGTTCTGAATAATCTGTTTGATGATCTAAAATACCCAAAACGACATGCTTGGGTAAGGGAAAATTATTGATTATTATGGGGGTATCACAATTGGCGCGAATTCCATTTAAGAATAATCTAAACTGATTTATTATTCTTAATGTTTCATCTTCTCTTTCTTTTTCAGACATTTTAAATAATGAAGAAGTGATTTTTTCAGATAATAACCTAAGCCATTGGGTAAGAATGATTAAGTCTGAATTAAAATCATAAAAATCATTCTCTGTATTTAGTGTCTCAGAAGCAATGGTGTCAAAATCACTCAGATAAAATTCGGCTAAAAAGCCTGACTTAAATAATTCGCATTTCAGTATAGGAAGAATAGGTTCAACAGTATAGTTCCTTAAAAAGGAAATTTTAATCCTTTCCTTTTCAATCGAAGGTTTGAGCTTTTCAATTTCATTGTTTAACCCCAGGTAACTCATATAACTTGGAACCTTTCCAATATCTTTAAATTTTGAGCGTAATTCACTATCCATGATTTTTAGTTTTATTTTTAAAAAATCTTTACGTCATGATGAATTCTTTCTTCAATAAATTTGACAACACCTAAAGATAGAATCCCATCCAATGCATTGTAGAGGAAATTACCAACTATGTAATTACTCATCCGGAGTGTTTTTGCTGTTTTTTCCAATAGGCAATTCCTGTTAATACTCATCTCATTCCTTGCTCCTTCAATATATGTAAAGGTTGATAATTCAACTTGACGACCTTGATCAACAAAATTTCTTATGGTCGCTCCAAAGGCTATATTTTCATCATCTGGATGAGCTGCAATAATTAAAACTCTTGACATAATTATTTGTGTTTAAGAATGCAGCAATAATTAAGCGTAACTAGTTCTTGTTCCCATAATTCTTTTGGAATGTCATCAGCTGGTAAAACTAAATCATCTTCAACAAGGAAACCTGTTTGATCAAGTAAATCAGTAATTTCTTTTTCATTGTGAAAATGATATACATGATCTAAAGCCGGAGAATTTGCTGCGGTAGACATGTATATTCTACCATCTTCTTTTAAAAATTCTTTTGCTCGTCGCATAAACCCATAAGCATCATTAACATGCTCTAAAACTTCTCCCATTATAATGAAATCAAATTTCTTGTTTATATCTACTGTGAAAAAATCTCCAAGAACATAGTCTATGTTTTTTGTGTTTACATAAAACGATTGTAATACTTCCTTGGCGGTTTTAATTGACGTTTCACTAATATCAACACATGTGGCTTGAATATTAGGATATGTTTTTAACATTGTCGAACTAAAAAGGCCATGTCCAACACCAACTTCAAGATATGATTTAGGTTCATTTACGGGTAAATGTGTTTTGAAAAATTGAAATAATTGGTAGTGATTTGGCCAAAACATATAAGAAATTAGTAGGCCGACCATATAATATCGCATTACGAGAGGATCGCTATATACTTCTTCATTTGCAATAGCTGCATCATCAATTCGATAAACACCAGTTTTTTTAAATCTAATTTGCTCTTTCAGAAAGTCCATACACATTTTATTGTAGGCGGCGGCGGCATCGATTTGTTCCTTTTCTGTTGTCAAAAAATCTTCAATTATTGTTTTACTTAAATTTTCTGCAAACAAGAAGTACTTTTCATCTTGATTAGAAACGTAAGAGAGTATTTTCTTTTTTTGAAGAGGATTAGCCTTAGAGACAAGATCTATTATTTTGGCTAAGTTGGAATTTAAAAGAGGGTTATTATTCGTGCTCATTTTTTATAGATTTAATGCAGTTAAAATTTGATTTTTTGTTTTTGCAGAGTCCATCAGTAATTCTGTTTTTTTAAGAAATTGCTGGTGTAGTGGTTTGTTTTTCATGAATTTTTTTAAGTTCTCTTTAACTTGTGAAACCGTCATTTGATCAAAATCTCCCATTATCTCACAGATATTATCACGCTTCAGTAGTTTTAAATAATTTTCTTGATCTGTATTAAGTGCTAATGCAATAAAAGGAATTTGCATAAACATTAACTCCCACATCGTTGTTCCTCCAGAGGTTATTGCAAAACTGGCCTTCCTCATTTCTTGTGAAATATCATCTAAATGATTCATCAGGTTCACTTCGATGGGAGCTTTTAATGCCATATTTTTTACTTTTTCAGTAATAAGTCCCATTTTACCAAATATAATTGTGACCGAATCTACTAAATCTTTTGATGTAATTAATGCTTGCAAAAGCGTCTCATTCATTTTGTCAGTAATCAAAGATCCACCACTTAAACATATCAGTAAATGAATTTTTTCGGTTCTAAGTGAATTTAATTTCGTTTTTTTAGCCACTTTAAATTGATCCCTAAGAAGTAAATATTTTAATCCTGTTAAAAGGGTTGTATTTGGTCCTATCAAATGATCAAAATCATTAGCTCTATGATTTTGATTAAGCACAAAATCAGATGAATATACTCGTTTTGGAACATCTACAACGTGTAGTGTTTTTAATTTCGCTTCTCTTAAGATTATATCATATTCTTCTGTGAAATCTGCTCCATCAAAAATGACAAGTTTAGCCGTATATTTTGTTGCCACGTCAATAATAAATTTTGCATCTTCAAGCGCATCACTTTTGTCAGTGAAAATTATTGGATACTTGTCATTGAGTATACTGTTGATTGATTCTTTGTTTTCTGAAGAAGAAATAAAATTAATATTATACCCACTATTCTTTAAAAGATCTGCAAAAGCAATCATTCGTATAAAGTGACCTGCGCCTAATTTAGGTGATAGATTTACTCTAATTAAAATCACTTTTTTCTTCATTTTAAATGTACTTTCTAAATACCGCTTTTGTTTGCTCTCCTACGAGTTCACCCTGGTATCCATTTAAAATAACCGATTTATATTGTTTTAAAGCATGATCGAATGCTGTTAAGAAAAAATATACTTCCTCGTTTTTATGACTAAAGCATGGAATGAAATACCCTTGAAACAAAATGTTTTGAGCAATCATTTCTTGTAAAAAATAAGTCCTGTGAACATTACAAACATTCAACTTATCATCTTTAAAGATAAATGATACAGCCCACGAACACGGAATAACATCAATATAATTTTGTAATTCGTTTTTTTGAATTAGTTTTTTTGTTTCTTGAATCAATTGTTCTCCAATGTCATGATTATGTTTTAGAACATTTTCTCTTTTAAACACATCTATCGTTTTTAATCCAGCACGAATAGCATGAGTTTCACCCCCGTGTGTGGTGGAAATCAAAAACACTTTCTCTTGGCCTTCATTCATTATTCCGCCTTGATCCATTATTTCTTTTTTACCCGTAAGGGCACAAAAAGAAAAGCCATTGGCAATTCCCTTTCCCCAAGTAGCCAAATCTGGCGACAAATTATATTTTGATACTGCACCTGGAAAGCCAACTTTAAATCCTGTAACCATTTCATCTAAAATAAATAGTGCCCCCTTTTCTTGAGTTAAAGCAATCGCTTTTTCTAAATAACTTTGTGACGATATTGAACATTTACAATTGGAACAATGCGGTTTTTCTGGTTCTGTAATCACAGCTGCTATTTGATCAGGATATTTATCAAAAAGAGCTTCTAAAGACGCCACATTACACGAATCAAAAGTAACGGTTAATGCACTTATTTCTTCAGGCACTCCCTTATCACAAGGCGTTTTTCCAATGAACCAATCATCATACGAATAAAAAGGGTGATCAATTGGAAAGGCAATTAGTTTTCTTCCTGTTTTTGCCCTTGCTAATTTTACTGCTGCTGTTGTAACGGCAGAACCATTTTTAGAAAATTTTATTCGGTCATGTTGTGGAATTAAAGCCAAAAAAGTTTCAGCCATTTCTTTTTCAATATAGGAAGGACGTTGAAAATTAACTCCTAAATCTAATTCAGCTTTTACTTCATTTAATACAGGTTCAAAAGCATGGCCCAGAGAAACACTCGATAATCCCATGGAGCAATCTAAGAAACGATTTCCATCGATGTCCCAAACATAGGCTCCTTTTCCGTGTGAAATAGCGGCTGGAGCGTTTTCTGGAAATTGATCATCTCCTTTAGAATAGGTATGCGCACCACCAGGGATTAATTGATGTATTTGCTTTTTATACCTAATTGTGCTTTCTCTTTTCATGTTTTAATTTACTTTGAATAGTTTTTCTGCGTACTCCCAATCTTCAATATCATCGATATCAATGGCTTTCCCTTTTGGAATGAAATACGGGATAATCCTTTCATCAGTCACATCATATTCAGCATTCGAAACTACCTTCTCAGTATAAATATAAAACATTCCTGCATCATAATATCTTTTCTTTAGGTCTTGAGATCTTGTTGCAAAATGACCATTATTTAAAGATTGTAAAACTCCCTTATCATTGGTTTCAAAAGCCCATTCAATTGGAACAGGGTATTCTGTCACTGACATTAACGAATTTGAAGAAGGAGATTCTTTAAAGCGTATGGAAGCCTTTATTAAATCTTTAGCATTTAACATCGGAGAACAGGGAAGTATGACCCACACTTCATCAAAAGTTTGACCCCTTTTTTTATATTCTTTAACCACATATTTCAACACCGGCATTATCGGAGTATAATCATCTGACAAGTTTTTAGGACGATAAAAATCCACTTTTACGCCTTGCTGTTCTGTCATCTCAACTACTTTTTTTTCATCTGTTGATACATGAATTTTATCAAACAGATTGGTTTCAAGTAGTGCTTGAATGGGGTAACTAATCATTGGTTTTCCACAGAAACTTTTGATATTCTTCTGTGGAATTCTTTTTGATCCACCCCTAGCTGGTATGATTGCAATTCTTTTCATTTTTTTACCTTTCTAATCAAATAATTCTTCCGCTTCATACAAATTAGAAATAAGTAAGTATAATACTTTATTCCAAGCATTGTTTCCATCAAGGTTAAGTTCAAGTACAATACCTATCCTTCTTAAGGTTTCCATTTGAGCCAAAGCCTTGAAATTATTTATCCATTTCATATCGCCTATATCTAAATTCTCATGTAAAGAATCGATATAGTTTTTTCCAATTTGAGATACAGCATTAAAATCTTGGTTATAGGCAATTGATTGACGGCACTGTTTGAGCGCTGAATAGGCGATTGAATAGCCTACAGGAATTCCTACAATTGAATCAAAATCAAGTAAAAAAAGTGGTTTATTTTCAATAAACAGTAGATTGTGAGGATGCATATCATAATGATTTGGGAATACTGGCCCACCATCTATTTCTACCTGTTTTAAATCAATACACGTCCGCTTAATCTTACTCCAATTCTTTTCTAGCAAAAGTGAGATATCATGTCCGAAAATTTGTTCCCAATTAACATTTAAAAGGTCAGTCTTTTTAACCAATGCTAGTGTTTTATCTATTTTATGATTTATTTTTCTTGTCGGGTGTATTTCCTCGGGTAAATTGTATAATGCATTGGCGGTTTTTGCGGTAATAAAGGATGCTTCTTTTAGTTGATTTTTTCTTCCAGAAAAATATTCACCATCTATAAATTCGCTACAAGTCCATAAATTAGTATTCCACTCCAAAATTGTTTGACCATTTTTAAATGGAATCACATCAGGTACTGGAATTTTATTGTCTATTAAAAACAAATTTGTCTTCACTATATTGACAAGACATGCGTAAGCTTGCGTAGATGGCCATTTTTTTAAAATGTGCCTTTTGTTCAAAAAAGATAATCTAAAATTTGAGCTATTAATTTCCATGGAACCCGAAAACTCAATTACAAGTTCATTCAAACTAGATGAAGGAACTATTTGTGAAATTATCGGTGCTAATTCGTTTTCTAAATAGGGTGTGGCTTTTATCCAATTTGGCGTTGATTGAGAAAAAATATCTGGTTTGAAAAGATCCATAATCGAACTAATATGACCTTAATAAGCCACCGTCAACAGCAAGACTTACGCCAGTAATATAAGATCCATTTTCAGAGGTAAGAAATAAAATGGTATCTGCTATTTCTTTTGAAGATGCGAATCTATTGGCGGGAATACTCGCTTGGCTTTCATTCAAAATTTCCTCATAGCTCCTGTTTTCTCGAATAGTACGATCTTCAATAAGACTTTTCAACCTCTCCGTTAAAACACCTCCAGGACATATAACGTTAACTGTTATGTTATCTGCTGCTAGTTCTGTCGAAATGGCTTTTGTAAAAGAGCTAACCCCTGCCCGGATTGTGGATGATAAAACCATTACTGGACTAGGTTCAATTGCTAAAGACGAGGTTATTGACACTATTCTCCCCCATTTGTTTTTTTTCATATGAGGGGTTACAGCTTTAGAAAAACGAATTACACTCATCAAGTTAGTTTGAAATGCCCCATCCCAACTACTGTCATTCTGTTCTAAAAACGAACCCATAGGGGGACCTCCAGCATTATTTATCAGAATATGAATAGATCCCCATCTACTCATTGTCCTTTCAATTACTGTTTCATGCAAATCAGGTGAGGAAACATCTCCAGCACAAAAATCTACATGGAATTTTTGGTCAGTGTATTTTTCTTTCAGTTCCTTCAAAAGTTTTTCGTTGCGTGACACCATCATGACCTTTACACCTTCATTAAGCATGGTCTCACAAATTGCAAGCCCCATCCCTTTTGATGCGCCAGTAACGATCGCTACTTTATCTTTTAATTCTAAATTCATCTTTATAATTTTCCTATTTTTTCACAATTATCAATTAAACTTAAAAAATAATCTGACATAAAGGGCAGGTCTTTAATTACAATAGGCACAATATGTACTTTTATTTCATCAAGGTATTTTGACCTAACTGCAGCATCTGGATTTAATCCTAAAACAAATAGATTATCAAACTTGTCAATTACTTTGACTTTTCTAGCATTTTCAGATAAGTTATTAATACTTGTGTAGTATTTTTTTTTGTAAAACAAATCCCATTGAATAGCCCTATCAACTGTTAGAGTAGTAATCATAAATGTTACCTCTTTACCAAACCGTTGATCTATAACCTCTGAAGATATTGTGGAAACTTCAAAAACATTGTGTAATAAACCTACTATTCCTGCTTCTACTGGATTCTCATTTGAAAATAAAATTGCAAGTGCTGCCACTCGAAGAGGATGTGCAAAATATATTTCTGATGATAACCCAGGGTGGTCATACTCTACCGTTTTTGCAAAATTAAATGCATCAATCAGTTGCTGCTTTTCATTTTCATTAACGATTTTTAATGCTTCTTCCCATAAATAACTGGCTCTTGTGTCAACTATTTTTGTCCCAAGTAATCTACGTTTTCGTTCGGTATTAATTTCATCTATATAATGATTGAAACAGTTTTCTTTAATTAAAGCCATGATAAGGGATTTATTAATTTTTGATCTGTAGAAATAAATGCTTTTGGAGCCTCAATACTTTTCTTTTTACTAGCTAAAATGATTTCTTTTAATTGAGATAGTTGCTCAACACCTAAGATAATATTTGTAATTTCTTTATGGTGTTCAGCATGGCATATACATGCCTCAAGGGGAGTTAAATTTGTCTCATTCAACCAATCTTTATATTTCTTCCAAATTGGGCTCCATTCCAGGAATTTATCTTGTTCCATCATTTCAAAATTCAGAAGTAGTCCTTGTAAAAAAATGGACCGAACATGAATTTCAATCTTCATTTCACTTAATTGTTTGAAGTAAGGTTCAAATCTTTGATCAATGAGGTTAAAAGGAATTTGAATCAAATCGGGTATAAAATTTAACTGAAGTAACCTTTCTAATTCTTCTGTGTGATATAATGAATAACCTACTTTTTCAATACGTCCTTCTTTTTTTTGACCCTGCATTTCTCCCCACATAGAGGGCGTTTCTAGCAGTTCATTTACATTGTGAAAAAGACAACCATAAAGAGAGGTTGTTTTTAAATTCTCCAGTGACTTTTTCACTTGTTGTTCAACAGAATTATCTTTACTGATCGATCCTATTTTTGTTACAATTCTAAATTTACCGCTTGATCGATTGCCAATTCTACTTTCTGCTTCCCCATAGGATGTAGCAGTATCTAATAAATTGATCCCGTTAGCACTGGCCGTAGCAAATATTTTATCAAGCTCCAGTTCGGATGGAATTCCTCTTTTATTAGAAATCCCATAATTCAAACCCCACTGAACAGTACCTAGAGCAATTTTCATTTTATAGCGGTATTAAAAATTGCCATCCGAAGAGTATCCACAAATTCACCCTTGTGATCAACATGTGCTTTAAAATAGGCCTCTTGTTCGAAACCTAATTTTTCGTATAATTTAATTGCGGCACTATTGGTTGCTAGTAAGCCAAGGTTTATTTTTCGAAGATTTAATTCCATAAAACAAAAATCAATCACCAAAGAAGAAGCCTCCCTTGCAATACCTTTTCCCCATGCGTTTCGATCTCCAATCATAATCCCATATTCTCCATGTTGATGAATGGGATCAATAGGATCAATTTTGATGTTTCCAATATGTTCACCCGACTCTTTTACTACAATAGCCCAGAAATATTTGGGGTTCATTTCTACTTCAGATAGATAGTGTTCCAGTTTAGCTTTGGTGTAATTCCCTCCTGATTCCAGATAACGAATTACTTCTTCGTCATTCATCCAGCTTACATATTTTTCCGATAAGAATTTTAACGACAATGGCTTTAAAATCAATCGCTCTGATTCTAAAATGGGTAAATCACTGTACTGTTTTAACAATTCTCTCATCTAAAACAAATTTTGAAATCCTACAGGTTGTTCAATCAATGAAACTACCTTGTCTTGTTCTTCAATTGTGAGGCCTGGAAAAATTGGAATACTGATTGCTTCTTCGTAATATTTTTCTGCTTCTTCAAAGCCTTTGCTTGTAAAGCCCAATTCTTGGTAATAGGGTTGTCGATAAATCGGGATATAATGAATATTGACCAATACCCCAGCAGCCCTAAATTGTTCAAACAATTGTCGATGTGTAACGTGGGTGTTTTTCTTTAAACGTATAATGTATAAATGCCAAGAAGAATTAGTGTCTTTATGTTGTTTAGGAGTTTGTACAATTGAGTTACTCAATAATTCATCATAGCGTTTTACGATCGCTCTGCGCTTTTCAATAAATTCATCTAAACGATCCATTTGACTCAGGCCTAGAGCTGCTTGTACATCATTCATACGGTAATTTAACCCAAGGTTTAATTGTTCGTAATACCACGGCCCATCGGGTGTCTTACTCATTTCAGAAGCCTGGCGTGTAATTCCATGACTTCGATATCTTCCTAAAAGATTTGATAGTTCGGAGTCGTTCGTGAGACACATCCCACCTTCACAGGTTGTAATTATTTTGACTGGGTGGAAACTAAAAACAGCTATATCGCTGTATTCACAATTACCGACCGGCTTTCCTTTATATGTTCCTCCAATTGCATGTGAGGCATCTTCGATAATCTTAAATCCATAGATTTTACTCAATGCATGAATTTTGTCCATCTCGCAACTTTGCCCAGATAAATGCACAGGAATAACCACTTTGGGTAATTTCCCTTTACCTTTAGCTTCGATTAATTTCTTCTCCAAAGCCTGCGGCGACATATTATAGCTAATGGGGTCTATGTCTACAAAATCAACATCGGAATTACAATACAGCGCACAGTTTGAAGAGGCTACAAAAGAGATTGGACTGGTCCATACTAAATCTCCTTTTGTCACCCCTAAAGCAAGACAAGCAATATGTAAAGCACTTGTTGCGCTATTGCAAGCATAAGCATGCTTTGCTCCGCTATATTCTGCAACACGTCGCTCAAATTTCTGTATGGTTGGTCCTTGCGTTATATAATCTGATCGCAATACATTGACCACAGCTTGGATGTCTTTTTCAGATACATCTTGCCTACCGTAGGGAATAACCAAACGTTGTTGCAATTGTCTACCTTCGGCTTTCAGATCGTTTAGTTGACGTTCTAGCGAAGAAACAGGTTCATTGAGGTGAACACTTAACTTATGATTACTCAGGCTCATGTCTTTTGGACGAGCTGTTAAATCCGTCATTTCATCTATACTTATGGGCTCAATTAACTGAGTAGGGTAGCCAAAAACAGTGGCTAACATGATCCCAAACTGATACTTTGAAATGCGTTCATTTGACACAACATTGAACATTCCTTTAGCGTTTTGTTCTAAGAGGATTTCAATTGCATTACGCATTGTTCCAACTGAGATTGGAGTATAATAGACGTCTTGAAATAGTTTCGAGATTTGTCCACTTTCTAAATTTCTTAAAATTTTGTCTGAAAAAGAGGCTTTATATTCCGGTCCCCAGCCAAAAAAATTCGTGCGAATCAATAATGCCGATGGATTGTTTTTTAAGACGACATCTTCGCCTTCGCCTTTTGTCTTTCCGTATAAGTTTACAGGAGACTTAGGTTCAGTTTCAGCAGCAAATGGGTGTGTTCCATCAAACAGATGATCTGTAGAAATATGAACTAATTTTACACTGCTTTCAGCACATGCCAAAGCAATGTTTTTGGATAATTCAACGTTTATTTTAGCCGCTAATTCAGGTTGCTCTTCACAAGCTTCGACACTTGTTAAACCAATACAATTTATGACAATATCGGCTTTTATCTTTCGTAGTTGTGACGATAATTGGTCGGGATTCTCATAATCAAAAACAATCGTGTTGAATCGTTTTTGGTCAAGCTGCCTTTCATGTAATCCGAGAATATAATTGTAATGGGGTTGTTCCTGTCTAATCCAACTTTGTGCTAGTAAACTTGATCCACCAGTAAATACAATAGTTTTCATTCTAAATCAATCCAATTTTATCTTTATTTTTCTCAATCCATTCGGCCAGTTCATCAGCATTCATCCATTCTTTATTGTTGTCAGAACTATATAGAAAGTTTTCTGGGACTTTTTCCCCATCTTTAATACGGTTAGGGTCTTTCGACCAATTATGGATTGCAGGAAGGATTTTAAAATGTTCTTTATATTCGAAAGTATGGGGTGCATCTTCAACCCCAATCATCTGCTCGTGTAATTTTTCTCCAGGGCGGATACCAATAATTTTTTGCTCAGCTTCTGGAGCTACAGCTTTTGCTATATCAGTAATATTCATTGAAGGGATTTTTTTTACATAAATCTCTCCTCCAAGCATGTCTTCAAAAGCATGCCATACCAATTTCACTCCTTCTTCTAAAGAAATCATAAAACGGGTCATGCGATCATCTGTAATGGGTAAAACCCCTTCATTTTTTTTGGTTAGGAAGAAAGGAATTACCGACCCTCTTGATCCCATTACATTCCCATAGCGTACAACAGAAAATTGTGTTTTATCTAAATTAAGGTGCGAGCTTCCTGCAACAAATAATTTGTCGGAAGCTAACTTGGTTGCTCCATAAAGATTAATCGGATTGCTTGCTTTGTCCGTTGAAAGCGCTACAGCTTTTTTGATTTTCTTATCTGTACAGGCATCAATGACATTCATCGCACCGTTTATATTTGTCTTCACGCATTCAAATGGATTGTATTCTGCTGTAGGGACGATTTTCGTAGCTGCAGCATGAACAACATAATCCACTCCATCGAGAGAGCGAGATAAACGATCACGGTCGCGAACATCTCCAATGATGAATTTTACACGTTGATCATCACGATATTTCTCCGCCATATCCCATTGTTTCATTTCATCTCTCGAATAAATAATAATGGCTTTTGGATTGTAACGATCAAGTGTCATGCGAACAAACTTCTTTCCAAAAGAACCTGTTCCCCCTGTGATAAGTATGGTACTATTTGATAACATAAGATAGATTAACGCTGAAACAATAAAATTGATTCTTGTCCAGTCGATTTACGATTACTGATAATAAATTGAACCTTTCGGTCGATTAGTGATTCTATTTTTTCTTCTAAATTAGTAATGTAAGTAGTATTGAGTTGGTCTCCAATTAACATTACTTCAATGTTTCCAGAATCCAATCCTTTGGCATAATCGCCAATTAGATGGATTTGTTGAACATCGCCAATTTGCGCTAAAACGTGTTCTACTATATCTTCTAACCCTAAATGCTTAAATACTACCTTTTGTAGTATCTCAAACATAGGGTGATTAATATTGGCTTTGTATCCAACTTTATTGTTGTCTTTATATTTTTCTAAATAACCTGCTTCTGAAAGATGGTTGAGTTCTTTTCGAATCGAATTGGTGGATTCATTGAACTCGGTTGCTAGACCGTTTAAATAGCCTCGATTCGCCTGACTGATAAAAAATTTTATCAGCAGGCGTAAACGGGTTTTCGAGGTTATCAACTGGTTAAGCACTATTATTAATTTTATCTAGTACCAAAAGTACTTAATAATTTTCAATAACGAGCACTTTTATTACTTTATTTTAAGTATTAGGCGTTTCCTACTGCATAATAATTCGCACAAACCCCTTTGTTTAAAAGGTTTCTTCCATCAAATATTGGATAGTCGATAGACTTTGTTTTTAAAAACAAAGTCCAATCAAATGCCTTAAATTCCTCCCACTCTGTTACAATCGCAGTTGCGTCTGAAGTATTTAGGGCTGCATCAATAGTCGTATGTACCTTTATTTTATCAAGTAATTTTGTTACTTCTTCTTTATTATTGCCTTTGTTTTCAAAAAGGGTGCTTAGATCTCTTATGATTCGCTCTTCAGTGACCATTGGATCGAACAAATGAAGCTGAGCTCCTTGCTCTAGTAATTTAGCAGCAATGTAAATTGCCGCTGACTCTCTACTGTCATTGGTGTTTTTCTTAAAAGCCCAGCCAAGCATGGTTATGGATTTTTCCAACAAGTAATCGCCAAAATGTGTACTGATTTTTGTCGCAAATCGATTTTTTTGGTAATCATTGATTTTTACAACTTGATGCCAATAATCAGCAACTTCTGGTAAATCAAACTTTTTACATAAATAAATCAAGTTCAGTAAGTCTTTTTGGAAACAGCTTCCTCCAAAACCTACAGAGGCATTTAAAAATTTATCACCTATGCGGTGATCCATCCCAATTGCTTTGGCCACTTCTTGAATAGAAGCCCCTGTTTGTTCACACAAGGCAGAAAAACTATTAATAGATGAAATGCGTTGAGCCAACATTGCATTAGAAGCTAGCTTTGATAATTCTGCTGACCAAACATTGGTGGTCAATATTTTTTCCCGTGGAATCCAGTTCTCATAAATCGAAACCAAGGCCGCTACTGCCGCTTTACCAGATTCTGTAGCATCTCCCCCTACAAGTACGCGATCCGACTTAAAAAGGTCTTGAATGGCGGTTCCTTCGGCTAAAAATTCTGGATTAGACAGTACTTCGAATTGAACATCATTCTTATTTTCTGCTAAGACTTCTTTTATTTTTTCCGCAGTACGAACAGGAAGAGTTGATTTTTCAATTACTATTTTATTCGTTGTTGCTACCTTAGCTATCCTTCTGGCACAACTTTCTAAATGGATAAGATCAGCTTCCATCCCAGCTCCTTCACCAGTTGTTTTGGTGGGAGTGTTAACGGCCATGAAAATCATTTGTGACGCATTGATGGCTTCATCAATCTGAGATGAAAAAAAGAGATTTTTATTTCGTGTATTGGCAATTATCCCTTTTAAACCTGGCTCATACACAGGAAGTAAATCTAAGTCTTCACTATTCCATGAGGCAATTCGTTCAGGGTTTTGATCAACAACAATAACCTTTATTGATGGACATTTCTGAGCAATTACAGCCATAGTAGGCCCGCCAACATAGCCTGCACCAATACAACATATAGTATCAACCCTCATTTATCGCTTCCTTAATTTTGTCGTAAACAATATTTTTGAAATTCCTGCTGATACATGCGCTTCGGATAGTTGTTTTTTAGATTTAAAAATACGGCGCATGCTTCAGGTCCTCTACCGTTTTGATACAATGAAAGCCCTTTATAACGTAGTGCACGCTCAACAATATCATTTTTCTTTAAGGCTATTGACAGATCAAAATATTTGATTGCTTTGTCAAATTGTTTTGCTTCATAAAAGGCCAAACCTGTATTCAGACAATAGTTTGGCTGAAGTGGATCCAGATCAAAGGCTTGTTTGAATAATTGAGCAGCTTGACTAAAATCAAGTGCTGTGTATGCCTGATTTGCCTGATTATATATTTGTTCTGCTTCAACAATACGAGGTTGACCATAAGTCAAAATACGATACAGAAGGAAAATCGTTTCGTCCTCTGGGAACAAACCATAAGCTTGAGCTGCTTTATCCATGGCAAATGCATCTCCGAGAGAACGGGTTTGAGCCAACGAACGGATATAAATCAACCATACTGTTTTGGTATCGCCAGCAATGGGCTGAACCCTGTTAAAGGCAGCATCTATACCTTGATAGTCTTTTTTTATGACCAGTGTCCGCATATAAATATCATAATGTGGCATATTGTTTGGTAAACCTTCAAAGGCTCTTTTAGCAAACACATAAGCGCTATCGATTTGTTGATCCTGAAGTAGGTATTGAGCTTTTAAGTTCTCGCTGAAAAATATTTGTGGGTTGTCTTTAATACTTTCATCAATCATCTCATAGGCCTCTTGTTTATTCCCACTTAGATAGTAATAGCGAGCTTTCATAGCCTTGATGGGCATGGCTGTTTCAGTAAGATTGGGGAAATCATGAGATATCTCGTCTAACTGTGCGCGGGTGAGGTTAAATTTAGCGTTATTAAATTCATATAATAGTGGTCCTTGCTTCTTTAAAGAATTGAAAGAAAGGACATGTATGAATATACCAGGAATTAAAAATAAAAGAATGACGGAAAGTACAAAACGCTGTTTCTTAGTATTAATCTTAGCTGTTTTTTCATTTTGATATTTTGTATCTAAATAAAGGCCTAATACTAGACCAGCAAAAATGGCAAAAGAGGACTGCATTAATGGTCTGGCCACCGGAAAATTAAGTCCTGCATCTATACCATAAACAACTAAAGGTAGTAATAAGAAGAAATATTGTAGCTCGAGTATCCCTTGCGATTTGTATTTTTTATAAAGAAGCAAAATGAGATAAAAGGTTAATGTACCAAAAATCGCTAAATAGGCCAATCCACCTAATATTCCGGTTTCGGTAAAAACATGAATAAAATCATTGTGCGCGTGATAAGGAACAGTATATCCGCTAATATGTTCTTTTCCCTCAGATATAGAAGCAATTTTCCAATTTCCTAAACCACTCGCAAGCAATGGGTTTTTTTTAACATAGTTCAGCGCATCTCCCCAATAATCAAAACGACCATTGGAAGATTCTTCCGTAAATGAGATCCTAGCTACAGTATCTGTGATCGCTCCTTTTTTTGCTGAGGTGGTTATACCAACATTAACGAAAAGAGCGAGCATATAGGGCAAAACTGTTAACCCAATACTTAATAGTCCTCTTTTGGTTGTTAGTTGTTTAGAGACTATTAGGTATATCTGAAAAGCTAGGAAAGAAACTAATACAAGTAGTGAACTTAAAACGGCAGCTCTAGCTTCGATAAGAGATACCGACAATACTCCACAAAAAAGAACAAGGACTAGGCCAAAACGAATAAATTTTTTCTGTATAGTGTGAAGTAAATAAAGAACGAAAGGCAATTTAAAAGCAATTGAGGCAGCAGTAATATTTTTATTTCCTGCAAAACCTTTAATAGCAATTACACGAAGGCCCTCTTTAGGATATACATTGGCAAAATCATTATAATAGGCAACCAACTCGGCAACCAGAAAAAGGAGAAGAAGACGGCTAATAAAATAGAACTTATTAGGTAAGTTATAAATGAGAAAGAAACAGAAAACTATAGCAAAAAAAGTGTTACCTAGACGCGGGAGGTTAATTATTGTTTCAACTGGATTAATCGCATAAAAATAAGATAAGGCATTCCAAATAAAGTAAAAAAGGTAAATGTATATAAAGGCACTCTTAAAAAGGGATCTAAATGCAGTGTCAAGGACTTTAGGGGAAAAAAAAAGAAAGTATAGACAAGCTATTATATTTATTGCACCCAGATAGATCCATTGCGGAGCCAAAATGTCAATAGCCCCAAAATTGGATAATGAACCTGTTATTATATAAAGAATAAGTAAAAGATACTTGGGGAAATCATTTGAATCAAGGGCAACTGTGCTCATACATTTTATTTTGGATTAAAGGTAAAAAAAAACCCCCGCAATGCGGGGGTTAAGCATAAAATAAGATATCACTAAATTATTCAGCAATAATGATAGCTAATTCTGCAGTGTTGTTAATTGTACCTGAACCAGTAGATGAATAAGCATCAGCTAATGTTGCTGCTTGAAAGTTAACATAGTTTGATGTACCTGAAGAAACGTATGAATCTAAACTCCATGTTGGTGAAGCAGTAAAAGCATAGTGAGCTTTAACCCAGTTTGCTACTGACAATAAGGAGTTATTAGCAAGCGAAGCGGGTGCTGCAGGAACAGCAGGGCTAACTAAAGTAGCGGCTGTAGCTGGGCTATATGGTGTCCACACAGAAGTGATAGAGTTAACACCTATGTTTGCAGTGATAGTCGCAGCTGCTTCGGCTATAACTGTAGCACTCGGAGCTGTAAGTGACGTAAGAGCTGTGTTACCAGTAATTGTTAGTTCTTGAACTTTTTCAAGAGCTGATAAATCGAGTGAACCTAATGCTGTCCCCTGGAAATCAATCGATACTGGAGTGTTGTGATTAAGTATGTAGTTGTGACCTATGTTGGCAGTTGCTAAAAGAGTAGCACCTGTAACTGCAAGATCAACTATACCACCAGATGTAGTTAAAGAAGTTAAAATAGTATTACCAGTAGAAGTGACACTTCTGTGAGCACCAGCAACGGTTAAGCCTGTTAGGGATGCTAAAGCAGAAACTACAACATCATTGCTCTGTGTTGAAGGATTAACAGCAGCATCAGCTACAGAAGTTATATTTAATGTAGCTAATCGAGCCAAACCAGCTGCGAAATTTATACTTGCATCTTGCGCTAAGATTGTAAGAGAACCCAAACTACCATTCATTGTCGTTGCGCTAGTATTATCCAAAGTAACAACGGCATCTGTACCACTAAAAGTTGTACTACCTGTGCCAGAAGTTGTGTCATAACCAGTAAGATCTACAGTTGAAGCAGATATATCAAGAGGACCTGAAGAACGAGCTAAGCCAGTAAGATCAGCAACAGTTGCGTTGATAGCACCTGCACCAGCAACGGCAGCAGTCAAATGAGCTTCTGCAATTTGGTTGGGCATTGTAAATGTTGTAGTGCCTGCCAATGAAGTAGCGAATAAATCAGTTGTACCTGTTCCAGTAACACTAAGATTCGTTAATCCTGTGTGTGAAACATTGATTTGACCATTAGCTGCTAAACTTGTAATTGTTAGTGAAGCAACAGCAGTTCCTGCATAACCATTTGTTATTGAGGAAGCAGCATCACCGTTTATATAACCAACTTGAGCAGTACCTAAATCGATAGAAGTAGCTAAAGGTGCGTCAACAATATTTGTATCAGTGGCGCCTTCACTAATTTTCAATGAACCAACAGTTGCATTAGAAAAATTGATAGAGGTAATACTATCTGTATTTGAAGGAGTGATAACTACATTTCCAACAGAAGTAAGGTTAGAGTAATCTATAATTCCAAGTTGATCAGATGTAAGGTTTCCAGATATAGTTGTAATTGCATCATCAGAGATGTCAACACCACCAGAAATTATATAGTCATCATCAAGAAATGTAAGTTTAGGTAGAGACAAAGAAAAAGTAGTCGTGATTGATAAACCACCAGCAGTAGCGCCGTTTCCTAATATTGTAGCTAATTTATCCAAAACAGTCTGTGTTCTGTCAACTTGAGCCTGAGAAAATTCAGAAGTGTCAATCGTTACACTTCCGTTAACAATTACGTCAGGATCAAGACTACCAGTTGCAACCAATGTTTCAGCATACTTTAAAGTTGCCTCATTTCTAATTGTTACAGACTGATTGATTGTTGCATTCCCAGCAAGAAGTTCTTTAACATCTCCTTGGACAATTGCTAAAGTTGCACTAATTGTATTTAGATCAGCAGCAGTGGCAACATTTGCCAAATCGGCTAATATCGCAGTAATAGATGCTTGGATCGATTGGACAGTTCCAGCAACTGCAGCAGTAGCGTTAGCAGCGGTTGCAGCATTAGCAGCAGCAGTAGCAGCAGCAGCAGTAGCAGCGGCAGCAGTAGCAGAAGCGGCATCAGTACCAGCTTGGGCAGCAGCGTCAGCAGCAGCATCAGCAGCAGCAACTGCAGCAGCAGTATCAGTTGAAGCAGTAGCAGCATTATCTGATACTTGACCGGCTAAAGCAGAAAGAGCGCTGGTAGTTGCTAGACCGTTAACAGTTTGTTGTAAAGCTGTTACTTGATCAGTAAGAGCAGTCAACCCAGCAACAGTAGTGGACAACGTTGTGATTTGATCAGTCAAAGACTGAAACTGATCATCATAGTTTTGACAGCTAACAACCGTTAGTGCAACCGCCAAAAGACTTAATAAACCTTTTTTCATTTGTGATAAAATTAAATTAAAATTAATAATGCTTTGTAAAATTTAGATTAACATTTGTTTGCAAATATAAGTATTTAAACCAAACTTCAAACTGTTTTACGAAAAAAAACGCCTTTTTTGAAAGATTTTTTCTCAACGAATACGGGGAATAAAAAAACCCTCATCGAAATGAGGGTTAAAGATTCTTAAGACTTTCAACAAAGCACTTACGGTATTCTCCACAAATGTACAGCTTTATACAAGAACATGGAAACTTACCCCCTCTACTTATCAACAATTGACTTTTAATTGGTGACAACTCATGATTTGCTTTGCTTGTCTAAAATTGATAAGTTGATAAGAAAGTCTTGAACTTGCTGTTAATGGTTTAATAGGTTCGCTAGATGCAATCCAAAGTTCTGTTGGAACAATTGAAACAACTGTTAATGGTATTGACGATTCTATTTCCATATCAAACTCTGCTACAATAGGCTTGGAAAACTGCATTGATAATTTGCAAGACCCCCCAGACTAAAGACACGAACTAGCTGATCTTGCTTCTTGACTGCTCATAGCACAAACGGCTTTTATTTATTAAACGCAACTGTTAAAGATGTAATTACCGAAGAGGACTTAGCAACCATTTCTATTATTCTTGGACAAGATCAAGCTGATGTTCTAGATCTACTCAAGTAAAATATTGTTGTTAATAATCTAATAACCTAACCAAAAGTGTACAACTACTCTTGTATGAAGCCTTACTAGAAACTTTAAACTAACCCCAATTTTAATGATCATGACCGGATCTACACAAGAAACCAAGCTTTATGCCGCACATTAGAATGGACAAAACGAAATGAATTTGCCGATGATTTCATGAAAGGCGTGAGTCAGATATGAATAAAATCTACCTTTTTCTTTGCCAAATTTGTGTTCTTCCCAAGAAAGAAAAACCTAAATAGCCACGTACGTTAAGTGTGTTTGCATCATCCAACTTTATGATACAATCATATGATTTTCCATTTCCAGGATCTGTGATGTCACCGTCGGTCCAGTCTGATCCGTTTTTATTGAGTCCCTTAACAATGATAAGTCCTTCAATGGGCTGATCTTTGTCTTTACCACTGCAATTGCTACAGGTTTTTCCTTGATCTTCTGGCAACAACAAACGGTCAATACGACCATAAAGTTTTCCCTCTTCAATAAATAAGGTGATTTCAGATTTTTTAATTCCTGTTTCATCGTCAATATTGAACCAGGTGCCTTCTACCGTTGGCGTTTGCAGTGCAACTAGAAAAGAGAATAATAGTTTAAACATTTTTTATTTTAAAAGTAAAGAAAGATTTGCAATTCTCAAAAAGGAATTTAGTCTCAAAAAATGCTAACTTGAAAAAATGAAATACTTAAAATATCTTTTGTTGGTTCTAGCGCTGGTGTGTTTTTTTGAAGTGTTCTATTTACATTCACAATTAAGTTTTATTGATTATCCTTTTTTATATGTAGGGCTTTTTTCTTTGGCGCTTTTTGTTCTACTTTTATATTTAGCACGAAAAAAATGATTTTATCTGACGCTGAAGAAATATTGGTTATTATTGGAGGAGCCGTAATCATTATGGCCATGCTGGGAAATGTATTAAAAGATTACCGCAGTATGAGCAGAGACGCCAAACACAAGGTAGCCCAAAAAGAGCGTGACGAAAACTATGTGCGAAAACTTAAGGAAATTGTGGACCAAAAGAACGAGGCACTCCAAAAAGAACTTAAGAAACAAAAGAAAGCATAGGAAAATCTTATTAAAAAAATATTGATCACAAATAAATTGACATACATTTGTACCTACAACAATTAAGCAATTGTATGAAAACAGCCTATCATGCTGCCAATACACGAGGCCATCAAGATCACGGTTGGCTAAAGGCCAATCATTCGTTTAGTTTTGCCAATTGGAACAATCCAGAACGTGTACATTTTGGCGCACTAAGGGTTTTAAATGACGACTATATTGCTCCTTCCATGGGTTTTGGAACGCATCCGCATGACAATATGGAAATCATCACCATTCCGTTGGTAGGTGACTTAGAACACCAGGACAGCATGGGGCATGGAGCTGTAATTTGTGAAGGCGACATCCAAGTCATTAGTGCTGGTACGGGCATACACCACAGTGAACGAAATCCGCGGGAAGACAAACAGGTTGAATTACTTCAACTATGGATTTTTCCCAATCAAAATGACGTTACACCGCGATACGATCAAATTTCAATTCGGGATTTGAAGAAAGAAAATGAATTCTATCAGATACTTTCACCAAAAGAAGATGACAATGGGTCTTGGATATATCAAAATGCCTGGATGCATTTGGGTGATTTTACACAACCCACACAAACTTCCTACACCCTACCCGCAAAAGGCAATGGCGTTTATGTTTTTGTGATCGACGGAAGTGTCACCATAGGAGAGCAAAAACTCAGCAAAAGAGATGCCTTGGGCGTTTGGGATACAGAAAATATTGCCTTTAGCATCGAAAAAAATTCACGCGTTTTATTAATCGACGTACCACTACAATTTTAAACAGTACCCATGACAGAAAATACCTCTACCAAAGAATTACTTGCTTTAATTGAACAACGCATTGCAGACAACCAAGTCAAAGATGCCGTACACAAGATAAAATTCATGACAGCAAGAGACATCATTAAAGAGCTTCTTAGGGGCTAAAAAACCATACATCTGTCATTCTTCTTTGTACTATTAAAAACTTAAATTACATTTAGGCTGAAAATAGTACCATGTGAATCAATTATTTAAAGCACTTATTTCAACAAAGGCATTCTTGCTGCTTTGCTGCATTAATCTGTACAGCCAAGAAACCTCACCTATACAAACCTTTCCTGCTGAAATTACGTCAGCAGGCAGTCAAAACTGGGGAATTACCCAAGACAACGAACAGATAATTTACCTGGCCAATAACAAAGGTTTGTTGCGTTACAACGGGGCTCAATGGGATCAATTTCCAACCCCCGATAATTCCATCATGCGTTCTGTAAAGGCGATTGGAGATCGTGTTTATAGTGGGAGTTACATGGATTTTGGCTATTGGTCAAAAACAGATAAAGGTGGTCTAACCTACACTTCGCTCATCGATCAACTTGATGTTAAAGTAGAAGAAGACGAACAATTTTGGAACATCATCGATTTTGAAAAATTAATTGTTTTTCAATCGCTTAGTCGCTTACTTTTTGTGGATTTAGAATCCAATAAAGTAGATTATATTTCCCTAGAAAACACCTTGTTAAAGTCATTTAAGGTAGAAGATCAGCTTTATTTTCAGGAACAGAACAAAGGCTTATTTTACGTAGAAAAAGGGAAGCCCGTTTTGTTGAGTGATCATCCAATTGCTCGTTCTCAAGACATCGTTCAGTTTTTAAAACGTGATCAACGTTTCTTGCTGTTGACAAAAGAAAATGGCTTTTTTTGGATGGACAAGGAAAAACTAACTCCTTGGGAAATTCCAGCGCAGACCTTACTCAAAGACATTACCCTTTACACGGCCATTGGACGCAAAAATGGTGGCTTTGCACTTGGATCTATTGCCAAAGGGCTGGTCTTACTCAATGAAGCAGGTGCTATTGAGAACACTATCCAACAAATCAATGGACTTAGCAATAACACAGTACTGTCACTTCAGGAAGATGTTGAAGAAAATATTTGGTTGGGCTTGGACAACGGAATTAATGTAATCAATTCGACCTCTCCCTTTAAGGAATACCAAGACACCTTTGGGGAATTAGGAACGGTTTATACATCTGCACAACACAACGGAGAACTATACCTAGGAACCAATCAAGGCTTGTTCAAAAAGACAGCAAATAAACCCCAAGCATTTGAACTTATTCAAAATACCGAAGGACAAGTCTGGAACCTAACAATCCTTGATGATCAGCTTTTTTGCGGGCATGATAAAGGAACATTTTTGATTAAGGATAAGCGTGCACAACGCATTAGTGCTGTAGATGGGAGTTGGGTTTTTAGACAACATCCCACCAAAAAAAACCTAATAATTCAAGGGAATTACGATGGCCTACATGTGCTTGAAAAGAAAGGCAATGACTGGCACTACCGAAATAAAATTAAAGGATTTGATATCTCCTCTCGTTTTTTTGCCTTTTCATCTAATTCGACTGTATTGATCAGTCATGAATACAAAGGGGTCTTTCAACTATGGCTAAATGAAAGTTTAACGGTTGCAACTAAATCCTTATTAGAAACATCTGTTGAAAAAGGATATAATTCTTCACTAGAAGAATTTGACAATGAAATCTATTACCGCAATAGTGAGGGCATATATCGCTATAACCGTGATCTAAGCGAATTTAAGATAGATGCTGAGCTCACGGCCTATTTCCCGAAAAAAAGCTATGTGACCGGTAAAATGATCAATGATGGTCAAGGGAAGCTGTGGTTTTTTACCAAGGATCAACTCTATTTTTTTACGAAAAACATTTTTAATGACTCGCTGCAAAGCACGTCTATATCATTTGATCAAAAAAACAAGAAAAGTCTTTCTGGATTTGAACATATCGCCGCTAATTCCCCTTCCTCATATACTATTGGAGGAAGCAAAGGATATTTTACTTTGGATGTTAGTGCAATAAAAAACAAAATTCCACGTATAAGTTTTCAATACATTGAGTCAAAAAATCAGCAAAAAGAAGAAAAACTGCCGTTTAAAGCGGACGCTAAAATACCCTATGACTTCAACAGCCTTTCATTTAGCTTCACGGCTTATGATTATCAAAAGTATGAACGAATAGAGTACCAAACACAAATGGTGGGTTATGACCAAATGTGGAATGCGTGGACCGAGAAAGCGAATGTAAGCTTTGCCAACCTAGCATTTGGGAAATACCAACTAAAGGTAAGAGCACGTCAGGGAGAATCTGTGTCTGCCGTTATCTCCTCTCCCATAATTGAGATTAAACCGCCATGGCATTTGTCGGTTTGGTCGGGTGTAATCTATACGCTGATCTTAATACTTGGTTTGTTTTTATACAATCGCTATTATCAACGAATACTGAAAAAACAACAAAAAAAGCTCATTAAAAAAAACATGCTCGCCATGGAACTGAGTACGTTAGAAAATCAAGAGAAATTGAGTCGCTTAAAAAATGAACAATTACAGAACGATATTGAGAGCAAAAACAGAGAACTGGCTGTGGCTACCCTGAGTACACTCAAACGGAATGAGTTTCTCAATACCATAAAAAAAGAGTTAACAGTAATTGAAGATGAGCCTAAAGCGGCAAAATTAATCAAGACCATTAACAAGAAACTGAACAGTAACGATGACTGGGAATACTTTGAAAAAGCTTTTGAAAATTCAGATCCGGATTTCTTCAAAAAACTAAAAACAGTGCATCCTAGTTTGACCAATAATGACTTAAAATTGTGTGCTTATCTTCGTTTAAACCTTTCTTCTAAGGAAATTGCTCCATTATTGAACATCTCTGTCCACAGTGTTGAAATCAAAAGATACCGCCTGCGAAAGAAAATGGAGCTCACTCGGAAACAAGGTATTGTAGCGTATATTATGACAATATAATTTTTTTTTGTTTTATTAAAAAACTATACAAAAGCGATAATATTAAAAGTTAATTAACTCGCATAGTGCTGCAAACCAATTTTTTAACATCTAGTGTGATTTTATGATTTTTTTTATTTTTTAAATCTAAAAATACTAGATGATGAATTTTTGTATAGTTTTTTTTTTAGGTTACTGGGTTAATTATCTTTAATATTGGGAATTAATTTTAAAATCAACCATGAAAATAACTTTCAAGCTTTTAATAACGCTACTAATTAGCGGTTTAAGTTATGCGCAAAATGCAACCATAACAGGTGTTGTTATCGGTGCTGACACAAGACAGCCATTACCTGGAGCTACAGTTTATGTGGATGGTACCACAAGCGGAACAACAACTGACTTTGACGGAAATTATGCGATAGTCGCTCCACAAGGTGCAGTAATTGTTTTTACTTATGTGGGGTATCAGGCGCAAAATATAACCGTTGGTCAAAACAGTACAGTTAATGTTGAATTGTTGACCGAAAATGAACTTGATGAGATTGTGGTTGTTGGTTACGGTTCGCAGAAAAGAAGTAATCTTGTAGGGTCTGTTTCAAGTGTGGATGTAAAAAAAGCGTCTCAAATACCAACGACCAATGTGTCTGAATTACTTCGTGGTAGAGCTGCTGGTGTACAGGTCAATCTAGGTGATGCAAGACCTGGAGGATCTTCCAATATTGTTATTAGAGGAAATGTATCAATTAATGCTGGTAACGGTCCACTTATTATTGTGGATGGATTGCCCTATGATAGTTTGAATGATATTTCCCCCGATGATATTTCAAGTGTTGAGATCCTTAAAGACGCTGCCTCAACATCCATCTACGGTGCTCGTGGATCTAATGGGGTTGTTTTAGTTACTACCAAAAAAGCACGTAACGGCTATTCAAGTTTTAATTATGCTGGTTATGTGACCTCGCAGTCATTAACAAGAAATTTTGATATGTATGATGCGCCAGGGTTTTTTAATTATAGAATGGATTCTTGGAGGGCTCGAACAGGAGTCGCTAACCCTCCTTTATCATTTGTGTGGGATGAATTTGAACTTGATCTTATTAATAATCAAAACTTTGTTGACTGGGAGGATCTTGCGCTAAATGATGCTCTACTAACCAGCCATTCCGTTAGTTATTCTAAAGGTACTGACAAGACTAGCGTTTACTCTAGTTTGAATTACTTTACGCAAGACGGAATCATTCCAAATTCTGGCTTTGATCGGTTGCAATATAAACTGAATTATACTCATCAGTTAACAGATAAATTAAGTTTAGATGCAATCATCAATGTTCAAAATGCGAAACAAAATAGAGAAAGTGGTGGAATTTTCCTTTCTAGTCTTAGCCCAATAGCTAGGCCTTATGATGACAATGGAAATGTTGTTAAATATTATTTTGGACAAGAAAATTCTAATGCAGTTAATCCTTTGTGGGATCAAAATGAATCTGTAGATGAAACGGAAACTAATTTGACTGATATCAGTTTGCGTTTTAATTATCAAATTACAGATGATATCTCTTATTCTTTGAAAACCTTTTATAGAAATCGTAATACTGACCAAGGTACCTATAGATCATCCAGACATTCTTCAGGAGATGAAGGTAATAATGGTGTTGGAGTATTAATTGATACACAATACAAGCAGCTGCTTGTAGAACACATTCTAAACTACAACATCATTGATAATAACACTCATAAACTTGATTTTACTGGTGTTCACGCTTATGATGAAATAAACTTTAAATACAATCAACTTGATAAATCAGATTTTGTTAATGATGCATTGGGATACAACGGTTTGGCTAGTGAACTGCTAAGTAATAATAGAGATGTAAGAAAAAGACGATTACTGTCCTATCTGGGTAGAGCACGTTACTCCTACAAGGACAAATACCTTATGGAACTTACTACCCGTGCCGATGGTAGTTCTGTGTTTGCAGAAAACAATAAATGGGGGTTTTTTCCAGCTGTATCTGTTGCTTACAAAGCTGAAAAAGATTTAAATATTGATGCGATTGATCAATTAAAACTTCGTTTAAGTTTTGGATCAACCGGAAACCAAGGAATCAGGTCTGAGGAATCTTTGGGTGTAGCAGAATATAATCCACATATCTTTGGCAATACTGTTGTAAGCGGCTCATCCGCTTCCTCTCGATTAAGAAATCCTGGCCTTAAATGGGAAAGGACCACTACACTTAATGCTGGTGTAGATTTTGGTTTATTTTCAAACAGATTTAGAGGTACTGTCGAATATTACAAAACAAACACATCTGATTTATTGCTAGATCGTCAATTAGCTTCTTCAACTGGATTTACGAACACACGTTTTAATGTAGGAGAATTGCAAAATACTGGGGTTGAGATCACATTAAACAACTCAATCATTAGCACCAAAGATTTCTCCTTTGATCTAGGATTGATTTGGTCCACCAACAATAATGAAATAATTTCTTTAACAGGAGAAACTCAGGTTGATCCTAACACTGGTGAGGAATATTTTATCGATATCAATTCTTCTGTAGGAAGATTATCTATCGGAGAAGCATCGAACAGTTTATGGATCCCACAGTATGCCGGAATATATCAAGAAGTAGACTTTCTTGCTGGTAGCCCAATCACCCCAGAAATTGGAGCTAAACCCGGACACATCAGGGTAATCGATCAAAATAGAGATGGCTTAATTGATATTGAAGATAATATCTTCGTAGATACTAATCCTGACTGGTATGGTTCAGTAAATGGAACGATTAGATATAAAAAATTTGATCTTTTTATGGATTGGTACTTTTTACAGGGATCTACAAGAGTCAATTCAGTGTTAGCCAATGGCGAGTTCTGGAAAGCCAGCCTAAATGGACCTGTAGTCCCTTATTATACCGATACTGCCCCTTCTACAATTTATCCAAAGGCAAATGCTACTGCAGCATGGCTGAAACACCTTAACTCGTTTGCTGCGCAAGATGCCTCTTATATACGATTAAGGACCTTATCAATTGGGTACAATTTTGGGCAAAGCATTAATAGCATTTTAAACACTAAATCTGGACGTATCTACTTTACAGGAACAAATTTATTTACTTTCACAGATTTCTTGTCATATTCACCCGAGCAAGATCTTGCTGCAGGAGTGTTTCCAGAAACACAAAATATAACCTTAGGTTTCAAATTAAATTTTTAAAGTCACCATTAATGAAAAATAAAATAACAGTCTTAACATTGGTCTTGGCTCTATTTACTTCCTGCTACCAAGATGATTTTTTAAAGGATCAACTACTTTCAAAAAACTCTGTTGATTTTCTTTATTCAAGTCCAGATGGAATAGGCAACGCAGTAGTTGGATTATATTCCCTAAATAGAGAGCCCTATCAGCGCGATTGGTTTAATGGAGCAATTCCGCTAATTCTTCAAGCAAAAAGTGACATTGCAGCTGGTGTTGACGGTGAAATATCTCTTTTTAGTAATTGCTTCTGGGGATGTGGTTTGGGAGGAGATTATGGTACTGAAGCTGGCTATGGCTACTTTTGGGGGCACAACTATAAAATAATCGATATTACCAATAATATCGTTAAAGGAGGAGATGCACTCATTGAATCCGGAAACACCAGCGAGGAATTACTCAAAGATGTTGCAGAAGCAAGAACCTTTAGAGCTCATGCATATTTTACACTTTATAGAATGTTCAAAAATATTTATTTAAGCACTGAACCTACAACACCAGATTCTGCTTTTGACAGAGTTTCTGAAAAATCCTCTGAAGCTGAAATATTTCAACTGATTAGAGATGATCTTAATTTTGCAAGTGCAAATTTGTCTTACACAGTAAATCAATTCGGTCGATGGAACAAGGGTGCTGTTGATCACCTTAGGGCCAAAGTTGAACTTTGGGAAGAGAATTATTCTGCAGCTGCTGGAATTATTGATGAAATTATCAACGAAGGCCCTTATGCACTAGTAGATGTTGACAAAGTGTTTGATGGTGAACTGACACACAGTGAAACTTTGTTTGCTATTAATTTCGAGAGAGCTGCTATTGGTGGTGGTGCATGGCATCAAATGAATTGGCAAACAGTTTCTCATTATTCTGCAGTACCTGGATTATTACAATCAGCTGAAAATGGGGGAGATGGTTTTGGTTTCCTTACACTAAACCCTTATGCTACTGATCTTCTAAACGAGAATCCTGGAGATTTACGAAAAGAAAACTACTACGTTTTTGATTATAAATACAATGATGTGAAAACTTTACCTGCCGGGAAAAGCATAGGAGATCCCTTAGATTTGTACAGAAATGTTGCAAATGATGATGAGTTTTTCTTGTATTTCAAACGTCAAAATCCTGGAGTGATAAAGTTTATGGATACTACCGCAGAGCCAACTGATAGAATGCATTTCAAAAATATAATGGTGTATCGATTAGCTGAAACTTATTTGATGGGAGCTGAAGCGCATCTTGAAGCTGGAAACTCCTCTAAGTCGCTTCAATATTTAAATGCTGTCAGAACACGTGCTGGGATTGCGCCAGCTGGATCAGCATCAATTGAAAATATATTTGAAGAAAGAGCAAGAGAACTTGCTTTCGAGGGGCAACGTTGGTATAGTCTGAAAAGAAAGGGGTTGCTTTATGACTATCTTCTAGACCATATGAATTCTCCTCTTCTAAATGAATACTACGGACGGAACCATGTAAACCCAATTGAGGTTTACGAACCACACATGGTAAATCTACCTATACCACAAGGTGTATTAGATTTATTAGGTGCTGGATATCCTCAAAACGAGGGCTACTTTAACTAAAAAACACTAACTAAATTAACTATTATGAAAATCAAACATTTATCTTTATTAATGCTGTCTGCATTTATTCTTTTCGCTTCATGTGGAAAAGAAGATGACCCAGCTCCAGTAATCGACATTACACAACCGGAACCGGAAGAACCCGTATTTATTGAAGTGGATCCAAATATCAATGACGGTTTAATTACATTTGAAGAGTCAGGACCAAGTTTTGCTGCTGAAAACAAACAAGATGAAACTAGAGGACCAGGTAACTGGAGTAATTTCGGTGAAGTTGGAGATCTTGCTATAACAGTTGCCTATTCTGCGAATCCATCTGTAGATGATGTTAACGATTCTGCTAATGTCATTAAAGTTACTGAACCAGTAGGCGTACAATCTTGGGCTGGATTTTATTTCATGCTTGAGGAAAATATTACATTTCCCGCTGGTAAAGAAGCAATTTCTTTTCACTTTCATTCTCCAGCACCAGGACATAACGTACTACTTAAATTAGAAGATGGATTAGCAAACGGAACTGATGGCAAAAAATCAACAGGTGATTTATTTGCTGTAACGACTGGAACAGGATGGGAAACCGTAGTCTTCAATATTCCTGAATTAGCAGGTGAACGTTCTGGAATCTATAATACAGTTACCATGATTTTAGGTTACGGTGTTACAAATGAAGCAGAAGCTATTTATTATGTTGACAACTTCACCTTCGCTACACCTGTAGAAGTTGTTATTCCTAGCGCTCCTACCACAGCTCCATTAGAGCCAACCTATACTCAAGCAGAGGTGATTTCTATTTTTAGCGACGTTTATACAGCTATTGATGGAATAAACTTTAACCCTGATTGGGGTCAATCAACTGTTGTATCTACTGAAACAATTGCAGGTAATGACGTTCTTAAATATGATAACCTAAATTATCAAGGAACTACATTCGCAACAGCTATCAATGCTTCGCAAAAAACTAAGTTACACCTTGATTTCTTCTCAGGTAATGCAACCACCTTAGATTTCTTTTTAATTAGCCCTGATGCTAACGGAGACGATAATCCGGAAGAAGTTGCTTACTCTTTAGATGTTACTGCTTCTCCCGGTGAATGGAATAGTGTTGATATTGATTTAACACATTTCTCTGGTGTTGTTGATACAGGCGAAATCATTCAATTCAAAGTAGCTGGTAATGGTACTGTATATTTTGATAACATTTTCTTCTATGGAGGTGGTTCAGGTTCAGGTACGGATAGTGCAGCTGCATACACCGGGACATTTGGTGGGGCTACAGTAAGCGCTGATGGTGTTTATAACTTCCCTACTGGAAGTGAAACATGGGCTGGGTTTGCAAATGAAAATGCAAGCATTTTCCCATTAGCATTCCCTTTTGGTGGAAAAATTACTTTTACCGGTTCTGCTGCTACAACAGATGTATTAGTAAACTTTAGATTTGAAAGACTTCCTCATCCTGATACTGAGCCAAGTTTTTCTACAAATAATGTGACCATTAGTGGTTCTGATGCTACTGAGTATACAGTAAATATTCCCCCTCAAAGTGCTGAGAATACTTTTAGTTCTGCATTACTTTACTTAGTTACTCAAGATGCTGATGTTACTTTATCTGATTTTGTAATCAGAGAATATGATGCGCTTCCCACTGGAACGAACTATTCTGCAGCATATACTGGAACATTTGGTGGGGCTACAGTTAGCGCTGATGGTGTTTATAACTTCCCTACTGGAACTGAAGCTTGGGCTGGATTTGCAAATGAAAATGCAGGCATGTATCCGCTTTCATTTGAAAATGGTGGTAGAATTACCTTAAATGCAGCTACAGAAGGAACAGATGTTGTCATCAAATTTAAATTTGAAAGACTACCTCACCCTGACGTTGACCCAAGTTTTTTTACAGCTGAAACTACAATTAGTGGTACAGATTCAACCGCATATACAATTGAAATTCCTGCCCAGGATGCGGCGAATACTTTCAGCTCAGCGTTGCTCTACTTGGTAACACAGGATGCTAACGTAACCATAACAGATGTTGTAATAACTTCTTTGGATTAAGTTAAATAAATCATTGTACTTTTAAAAAGCTATCTCGTTAACTCGAGATAGCTTTTAATAAAAAAAGAGAAAGTAATCAAATATAGATTCGTGTTATTTTTTATATGCATTTCATCTATCATGATTGGGTGTTCTAGTGATTCAGTCTCTAAGCTTGATGTTCAAGTTCTAAAGGGCTTAAACGGCTTAGTAACTATCACTGCTTCCGCAGATGGTGCTTTGAATTATCGTTTTTCTTTTAACGATAACGCAGTAGATGAAAACACTTCAGGAAGATACGATTATACATATGCAAACAATGGCTCATATACTATTGGAGTATGGGCATTTTTTGATTCCCAAAATAATCGATACACCTATCAAACCATTGAAGTTGTAATTACAAATGCATTAAACAATACTTTAGATTCTTCAACAAATGGATGTAATGATATCTATGAAGGTGTCGAACCAATTCCTGGTTATACGCTAGTTTGGAGAGATGAATTTAATTATAGTAGTACTCCATGTAGTAGTAACTGGAATCTGGAAACAATCCCACCAAATAATGGAAACTGGTGGAACAATGAACAACAATATTATACTGATCGAAGAGAAAACTCAATTGTAGAAGATGGGGTGCTAAAAATTATTGCCAAAAAAGAAAATTACAAAGGCAAAAACTACACCTCAGCACGAATGACAACTCAAAATTTATTTGAATTTCGTTATGGGAAAGTAGAAATTAGAGCAAAATTGCCAGAAGGACAAGGGACATGGCCTGCTCTATGGTTTCTTGGATCAAATATAGATGTAGTGGATTGGCCAAGATGTGGTGAAATCGATTTGATGGAACATGGCGACGGAGAACCGGGATTAGTTTCTTCAGCTGTACACCTACCCAACTCGGATGGAGAACATTATTTTTTGCGGGGTGAACAACTTATTCAAAATGAAGCTTCAGAATTTCATCTGTATGAAATGTATTGGACAGCATCAAAAATAGAGTTTTATGTGGATAGTAATAAACATCATGACTTTACCATTACCGCAGGGATGCCCTTTAATCAACCCTTCTTCATTCTTCTTAATGTAGCAATGGGAGGAACATTTACATCCAATAACATCGATCCAAACTTTGTCTCTTCTGCCATGGAAATCGATTATATACGAGTATACCAATAGAAGTAAAAATTAACATGTAACACAACGTCTTTGTTAATAAAGATCAATCCTTTACGACTAATAAATAACTATAAGCGGTAAAGTTGACATAATAAATAATGAACAAAAACATATACTTAGGGAATGGAAAAGTAAATTTTCCAGAGGGAAATAGTGATCTGACACAGATAGAAGTCAACAATGAAACCTTTTATAAAATATTGAACATAGACCAAATGCGTCCATTCTTTATGAGCATTGTAAGCAATTCCAATCACTGGATGTTTATTTCTAGTAATGGTGGTCTTTCCGCAGGAAGAACCAATAGCAATAATGCTCTTTTTCCCTATTATACTGACGATAAGATTACAGAATCAATTGATAATACTGGGTGTAAAACCCTACTCCTAGCAACGAAGGAAGATAAGACCTATTTGTGGGAGCCTTTTGCCGATCGACAAAGTGGACTCTACAACATTGAACGGAACCTGTATAAAAACGAATTTGGAAATAAAGTCATTTTTGAGGAAATCAACCATGACCTAGACCTACAATTTTCCTATGAATGGAATTCTAGCAACCGATTTGGTTTTGTAAGAAGTGCGTGTTTGAGCAACACCTCAACAGAAGCAACTCAAATAGAACTGCTCGACGGACTTCAAAACATTCTTCCTTATGGCGTTGGAGAAGACTTACAAAAAGCAAGTAGTAACCTGGTCGATGCCTATAAAAAATCAGAATTACATCGCGAATCTGGTGTTGGGATTTTTTCTTTAAGTGCCATAATTGTTGACCGTGCAGAGCCCAGTGAGGCATTAAAAACAAACCTTGTTTGGTCTAGTGGATTAAACAATCCTACACACCTTTTATCGTCTAAACAGTTGAACAGTTTCAGGCAAGGTAATGGAGTTATAGAAGAACTGGAAATGAAAGCCGAAAGAGGGGCTTATTTTGTGTCTTCTTCTTTTGAGTTAGCGGCAGCTAAAAGTGAACGTTGGAGAATCATTGCCGAAGTGAACAAAAGTATTACAGATATAGTTGCCCTAGAGGACGTCCTTAAAAAGGGGGAGATAGATAAGCAAATCAACCAAGATGTTGAAGCGGGTACACAAGAGCTACTTCAACTTGTTGGTGCAGCAGACGGACTTCAATTGACCAATGACCGTCGTAGAAATGTGCGCCATTTTGCAAATACCATGTTTAATATCATGCGAGGAGGAATCTTTGATGACAACTACACCATCGATAAAAGCGATTTCCTGGTCTATTTTCAAAAAGCCAATAAAGATGTCTTTGGCGAGAAAGAGGTTGTGCTATCGGCCTTAAAAGAAACCTTTACACTACATGATTTAATTTCCTTGGGAGATCAAGATCAAAATATGGACTTTAGCCGACTTTGCTATGAATACTTGCCCCTTAAATTTAGCCGTCGACACGGAGACCCAAGTCGCCCATGGAATAAGTTTTCCATAAACACCAAAGATGAAATAGATGGGTCTAAAATATTGGATTATCAAGGAAACTGGAGAGATATTTTTCAAAACTGGGAAGCCTTAGCCCATGCTTATCCTGCCTTTATCCTAGGCATGATCCATAAATTCCTGAATGCAACAACCTTTGACGGATACAATCCCTATCGTGTAACCAAAGACGGTTTTGACTGGGAAACAATTGAACCCAATAATCCTTGGGCCTATATTGGCTACTGGGGTGACCATCAAGTAATTTATTTGCTGAAATTCTTAGAGTTTACCCAAAAACACTATCCGGGAAGATTAACCCGTTTCTTTTCACAAGAATGCTTTGTCTATGCCAATGTTCCCTACCGCATAAAGCCCTATAATTCCATTCTAAAAGATCCTAAAAATACCATTGCATATGACTATGCCAATGAGGAAAAGATCGAAGAGAGAAAGAAAATACTTGGTGCCGATGGCGCCTTATTAGCCACAGCAGACAACAAGGTTTATAAAGTTAATTTTATAGAGAAAATCTTGGCTGTCTTGATGGCCAAACTATCCAACTTTGTCCCAGAGGCAGGAATTTGGATGAATACCCAACGTCCAGAATGGAACGACGCCAACAATGCTTTGGTGGGCAACGGAGTTTCCATGGTTACGCTTTACTATTTACGCCGATTTTTATCTTTTTTTAAAGAAACGCTAGCGGCTACCTCAACGTCTTCATTTGCGCTTTCTAACGAAATGTACCTCTTTTTTAGCGCATTAAACCAGGCATTTACCCAACACAGTGTACTTGTCCAAGGAACAATTTCTGATGAGCAACGAAAAACACTCATGGATGTTCTGGGGCAAGCAGCCAGTAGTTATAGAGAAGGTGTTTATAACAAGGGTTTTACTGGAGAGAAAACAAATCTGTCGAAATATCAACTGCTTTCTTTTGTTGAAACGGCCCTCCTTTTCATGGACGATTCTATTCGAAAAAATAAAAGAGAAGATGGTTTATACCATGCCTACAATCTAATCTCCATTGACAGTGAGCATGATGTAAGTGTGGATTATCTCGACGAAATGCTTGAAGGGCAAGTAGCCGTTTTGAGTTCTGGCTATTTAGATACAGACGAAAGTTTATCGGTTCTTGACGCTCTACGCAACAGTAAATTATACCGAAAAGATCAACAAAGTTATGTCCTTTACCCCAATAAAGACTTGGGAACTTTTGCCTCAAAAAACACTATTCCTGAAGCTGCTGTAAACAGTTCTGAACTCATCAAAGCATTGGTTATCAAAAACAACCAACAGCTTGTTTCGAAAGATCTCAATGGCGTTTTCCATTTCAATGGCAACTTCAAAAATGCGGATGATTTAGCTACAGCCTTAGGGCAATTGCCTCATCAATTTGCTGCTCTTGCAAAAAAAGAAAGACAACAGGTCCTCAACATTTTTGAGCAGGTCTTTAACCACAAAGCCTTTACTGGGCGTTCTGGGACATTCTTTGGTTATGAAGGCCTAGGGTCAATTTATTGGCACATGGTTTCCAAGCTATCTGTTGCCGCCTATGAGGTAACCCTAGCAGCAAAAGATACCCCAGCTTTTAACTCCCTTAGCAAACATTACAATGAAATAGTTGCAGGAATTGGCGCTCACAAAACGCCTGAGGATTATGGTGCATTCCCAAGTGATCCTTATTCGCACACACCAGGTGGAAAAGGAGCACAACAACCCGGAATGACTGGACAGGTAAAAGAAGATATTTTAAGTCGATTTGGTGAATTAGGCGTGCAGGTCGAAAAGGGAGCTATCCATTTCAAGCCATCACTTCTTAAGGCAGATGAATTTTTAAATAGTGAAGCCGAATTTAACTACTATACTGTTTTAGGCAAAAAGAACAACATTCCATTGGATAAAGGCACTCTCGCCTTTACCTATTGTCAGGTACCTGTTCTGTATAAAAAAGGGGCGAATTCTTCCATCAATATTGGCTTCACCAGTGAAGAATCTTTAACCATAGAAGGAAGTAGTTTGACACCAGAAATAAGTTCACAGCTTTTTAACCGAACAAACGAAGTGCAACAAATAGAGGTAACCATTGGCTAAGAAATGAGAAGATTTGTCGTTTATCGAAGAACAAATAAGTTAGTACTTAACATAGTGCTGTTGCTTAGTTTATTTGTGCTTAGCTGTACTGGTTCAACTAACGATAGAGTACAAAAAAACTACACAGCGGCAGAAATTTTGGGGAATCCCGCCTTCCCAGCCATCTCCTATGGTGGCTATCGATCAACTTCGCGGAAAATCCAACCCAGCCTTACGCAAATCAAAGCTGATGTAAGGATACTACATGCCATGGGCATTCGCTTGCTGCGCACCTACAATCTTCAGTTTGACCACAGCCATAATGTTGTAAAAGCAATTCATGCAATACAAGTCGAAGACCCTAGTTTTGAAATGTATGTCATGTTAGGAACATGGATTGATTGCAAAGATGCATGGACCGACAAACCAGATCATAGCCAGGAAAGTTTAGCCAACAACAGCAGTGAGATTGAAAAGGCCGTCGATCTAGCCAACCAATACCCCGAAATCATCAAAATTATTTCTGTGGGGAATGAGGCCATGGTACATTGGGCATGGAACTACCATGTAGCTCCAAAGGTTATTCTTAAGTGGGTGAATCATTTACAGCAACTGAAAGCAGAAAGAAAACTACCAAAAGAATTGTGGATTACAAGTTCAGATAATTTTGCTTCTTGGGGTGGAGGCGATACGTCTTACCACAACAATGATCTGACTAGTTTAATGCAAGCCGTAGATTATCTTTCTGTTCATACCTATCCTTTCCATGATACCCATCACAATCCAAACTTTTGGAAAAAAGCGCCGGAGAACAATTTAAAAACAAAAGAAGAACGCATTGACTTTACCATGGAGCAAGCGACTAATTATGCTAAGATGCAATACGCACAAGTGAAAACCCATATGCAATCATTGGGCATTGACAAACCCATTCATATAGGTGAGACTGGTTGGTCTACCTCTTCTCCTGATCTTTTTGGTGATAAGGGAACTCGTGCTGCCGATGAATACAAACAAGCATTATATTTCACTAAGATGCGCGATTGGGCAAAAGAAAAAAACATTAGCTGTGTCTATTTTTCTGCGTTTGATGAACCTTGGAAAGACCCAAATGAACCTAAGGCTTCCGAAAATAATTTTGGTTTATTTACGGTGGACGGGAAAGCAAAATTCGCCCTTTGGCCACTAGTGGGTCGAGGTGTTTTTGATGGTTTAAGTCGAGAAGAAAATGGAATGCCTGTGGGGAAAACCTATGATGGAAATAAATCAGCCATTTGGGCAACAATCAGCGAAATTAATTATTAGCCATGAAGCAGTATTCAACCATCCTCCTTCTCGTTACTATTTTGCTTTTCGCTTGTGAAAAGAACACCACCGATATTATTCGCATTGAAGGACGGAAATTAGTCGTGAATGATAATCCCTATTTAATTAAAGGAATCTGTTATCATCCTGTTCCAAAAGGATCAACCAAACGAAATTTTGATACAATTGACCAAGATTTAGCCCTAATGGTAGAAGCCGGCATCAACACGATTCGGGTTTATGCACCCATTGATGATTCTATTGTTCTTGATAAGATTCATGCGGCAGATTTAAAAATAATTGTTGGTTTTGGCTATAATCAAGGGGGCGTTTTTGATATAGCCTCGGGTAGCTTGTTGGATTATGTGAGGAAATATAAAGCACACCCCGCAATTTTATTTTGGGAGTTAGGAAACGAATATAACTATCATCCCGAATGGTTTGATGGAGATGTAAACAACTGGTATACCGCTTTAGAGAAAACCACAAAGATGATCCAGGCCTTGGATTTAAATCATCCGGTAACTACAGCCCATGGAGAAATCCCAACGGAAGAGGTGCTGAGAAAAAACCCTTCCATAGACGTTTGGGGGGTAAACGTATACCGCTGGGATCTGCCCGGGAGCCTAATTTCTGAATGGGAAAAACGCTCATCCAAACCATTGTATTTTTCTGAAGCAGGTGCCGACAGCTATATGGCCATCGAAAAAGACGGATATACAGCAGGAGAAAACCAAAAAGCACAGGCAGACGCTACAGCAAATGTATTAAACCAACTTTTCGAACGACAAGACATTGTAAATGGTCTAACGCTTTTCTCTTTTACAGATGGTTGGTGGAAAGCCGGAAACCCCAACCAACAAGACATTGGCGGTTGGGCGCCAAACAGCTCTGGAGTCCCTTATGATGGTGCGCCAAACGAAGAATACTGGGGAATCGTTGATATAGAACGAAACAAAAAAAAAGCCTTTTCTATTGTTAAAGAAAAATATAACTCATTAAATCAAAAACAATAATATTTTGAAAAAAATCAGCCTTAGTTTACTGTCCTTTTTAGGAATTTTTGGCTTGTTCGCACAAGAGAACAAAATGAATATAACTGTATATGAGACCTCTGAAAGTGGACATCAACTCACTGAAATTAGTTCGTTCTCAACATCTACCCATCCGTCTTCCCTTCAGATCAATCAAAACAAACACTTACAAACAATTAGCGGTTTTGGTGGAGCTTTTACTGAAGCAAGTGCCTCTTTACTCAATCAACTTGGGGGGGAGAATCGGGAGAAAATTCTTCGGGCCTATTTTGCCAAAGAAGGTGCCAATTATTCCCTTGCACGTACCCACATGAATTCCTGTGATTTTTCACTTAGCAACTATTCGTATTCGCCCGTAGAAAACGATATCAATTTGGAACACTTCTCGATTAAAGAAGACAAAGATGATCTCATCCCCATGATCAAAGAGGCCATTGCCATCTCTGAAGATGGATTTCGTTTGTTTGCTTCTCCCTGGACAGCGGCTCCATGGATGAAGGACAACAACAGTTGGGTGGGCGGTAAATTATTGCCAAAATATTACGATACTTGGGCTTTATTCTTTTCGAAATATGTTGATGCATACAAAGCAGAGGGTATTAACATTTGGGGATTTACCGTTGAAAACGAGCCCCACGGAAATGGTAATAATTGGGAAAGTATGATCTTCAGCCCCGAGGAGATGACCAATTTTGTCCAAAAACACCTGAGCCCAAAACTAGAAGAAGATGGGAAAGAAGATTTGGTTATTTTAGGTTACGATCAAAACCGGGAGGGACTAAATGAATGGGTTGATGCGATGTATAAAAATGAATCCACTGCAAAACACTTTGATGGTACGGCCATTCACTGGTACGAAAGCACCTATGACTTCTTCCCAAAAGCGTTACAATATGCACATGAAAAGGCACCCAATAAATATTTAATCCAAACCGAGGCCTGTGTTGATGACGAAATTCCTGTGTGGAAAAACGATGCCTGGTACTGGAAAAAAGAAGCGACCGACTGGGGCTATAAATGGCGCGAGGAGGAGAAAAAATACCTACATCCAAAATATGCTCCTGTCAACCGTTATGCTCGAGATATCATTGGCTGTCTAAATAATTGGGTTGACGGCTGGGTAGACTGGAATATGGTGCTTGATAAACAAGGAGGTCCCAATTGGAAAAAAAATTGGTGTATCGCTCCAGTAATTGTAGACCCCGAAAAAGACGAAGTCTATTTTACACCGCTTTACTATGTCATGGCGCACTTCAGTAAATTTATCCGCCCAGGAGCATCGGTTATTGACGTCAATAACACTGACCCAGAACTCATGGTTACAGCTGCCAAAAATCCTGATACCTCTTTCTCTGTTGTTGTTTTTAACGAAGGAGAAAACGAAAAAAGTTATACGCTTGAACTCGGTCAACTTAAGAAAACCATTTCTATTGGCCCACAAGCCCTTCAAACAGTAGTCATTAATTAAAACGTATTATATGTCAATTCAATCACCCACTTCAAAAATCCCCATGGGCCAAAAAATTGCTTTTGGTTTAGGGATGCTGGCCAATCAAATGTTTCCAGCAGCCATAAGTATCTTTATTGTGGTACTTGTCCAAGACCTGGGATTTCCAGGCTGGATGTGGGGGGTGGTATCCTTAGCTCCTCGGATTTTTGACTCCATCACAGATCCTATTATGGGGTATATCTCAGACAATACAAAGTCCAAATGGGGGAGAAGAAGACAGTATGTTTTCATTGGTGCAATCATCATGGGAATTTCATTTATTATTATGTGGCAACTCTTTAGAGGTAATCCTATTGACTATAACTTTGTCTATTTCCTTTTTTGGTCCTTTGTTTTTTACCTTGGCTTAACCGTTTTCAGTGTCCCTTATGTGGCCATGGGTTACGAAATGAGTGATGATTTTCATGAACGAACGAGCATAATGGCTGTTTCACAATGGATCGGTCAATGGGCATGGGTAATCGCTCCTTGGTTTTGGGTAATTATGTACGACACCGAATGGTATGCTACGGCAGATATTGCTGTAAGAGATTTGGCCGTCTGGGTCGGTATCATTTGCGGCTTGTTTGCCATGGTGCCTGCAATCTTTATAAAAAGCAAATCTACCTTAAATGAAAATTACTCGCCGCTTAACCTAAAAAATGTAGGAGGTAGTCTCACCGAAATCTGGTTCAGCTTTGTAGAAGCCTTTAAATCTTCTCCTTTTAGAAAGCTTTGTTTTGCTACCTTTTTAATTTTCAATGCCTTCAATACCGTAGCCGCTTTTACCTTTTTTATCATTGTCTATTATTTGTTTAACGGGGATGCAGGTGCAGCAGGAATATGGCCAACGCTTTTTGGAAGTATCGGATCCTTATCAACGACTTTTTTGGTCATTCCCATTGTTGCACGCATGTCAAAACTGATGGGGAAAAAGAAAGCTTTCTTGATCTCTCAATCCATTTCAGTTTTCGGATACATCTTGCTTTGGTTCTTATTTATCCCCAGCAAACCTTATTTATTTTTAATTGCACTTCCCTTTTTCTCTTTCGGAATTGGAAGCCTCTTTACCATAATGATGTCAATGACCGCCGATGTTATTGATTTGGACGAATTGATCTCTGGAAAACGTCGTGAAGGGATTTTTGGTGCCATCTACTGGTGGATGGTAAAATTTGGCTTTGCTATTGCGGGTGGTCTAAGTGGTGCTATTTTTTCCATGATTGGATTTGACACTAGTTTAGAAACACAACCAGAAACAGCCATTACTGGACTTCGCATATTCTTTTCTGGTTTGCCTATTTTAGGCACCTTGACGGCAATGTACATTATGCGTAATTATGAGATAACTGAAGAACGAGCAAAAGAAATTTCTGCCCAGTTAAAAATTATACGTGCAGGGAAGTAATTTATCAATGCGAATGAAACACTCCGTTGTGCTTATAGGACTACTCTTTAGTCTTATTACACTTAATGCTCAAGAACGAAGTTTGATCTGGGCAGAGGAATTCAACGGAACTGAGCTAAACGAAAACGATTGGTCTTTTCAACTTGGTGACGGATGCCCTGATATCTGTGGATGGGGAAATAAAGAGAGACAAATCTACACCAAAAGTAATCACCGCTTAGAAAATGGAATGCTCTACCTCAAAGCAAAAAAAGAAAACGATCGCTATACCTCAACACGAATTTCGACTAAAGGGAAAAAACAGTTCCAATATGGCCGTTTTGAAATCCGTGCAAAATTGGCTATTGGCCTAGGTGTTTGGCCGGCTTTTTGGCTCCTGGGTAGCAACATTGATGAAGTAGGTTGGCCATTGAGTGGAGAAATTGACATTCTAGAATATGTGGGCCGAACACCTCAAGAGATTTTTACCACCCTACATACCCAAGATAAAAACGGGGATTTTGCCAATAGTAAAACGACCGCTATTCTAAATATTGAGGAAGGTTTTCATGTTTATGCTGCCGAGTGGAACGCAGAACGCATCGCCTTTTTTGTGGATGGTATCAATGTGTACACCTTTGCACCAAAGGAAAGAACAGCGACAATATGGCCTTTTGACCAACCCTTTTATTTATTGCTTAATTTAGCCATTGGCGGGCACTTTGGCGGTCCAGGTGTGGACGACTCTATCTTTCCACAAGAATTTATAGTGGATTACATTCGAGTGTATCAATAAGTTTTAATCTACCAATTTGTGGAAGGTCAATTAAGTAATGTGCCGCCCAAAAAGTTGCTCCCATGGCCAATATAAACTGAAAAAAGTCGGTGATGATCACCCCTTTTAAGCCTCCCATGGAGGAGTAAATTACGGTGATTACGAAAGCGACCAATACGGTTTCTACTGGGCTGAAACCAAGCATTACCACACCAATTTTAATGGCGGCCAAACAGACACTTGCCATGATCATTATATTGAAAAAAACACATAGATAAAGTGCACGGAAACCGCGCAAAAAAGCGGCCTCCTTGCCGCTATACCACAGTTCACAAAATTCTAAATCGGTAACCACCCTGACTTTCGCCACAAACGGGCGTAGACAAAAACAGTCAACATTCCCATCAATAAAAAGGCCCACCAAACCCAGTTCACGGCTATTCCATTTGTACGGACAATATCGGTCACTAGATTAGGTGTATCAGCTGAGAAAGTCGTTGCCACCATCGAAATACCCATTAGCCACCAAGGCATATTACGTCCCGATAAGAAAAAGTCGGTGGTCGATTTACCCGCTGAACGAGCCACCCATAGGCCAACCCCTAAGGTTAAAATGAAAAAGAGGAGAGTGATTCCCCAGTCGAGTGATGTGAGTTGCATATTTGCGCTCTTTTACAATCGAAAATACAGCAATTTTACTGAGTTGCTCCAGACATTAAATCCCTGTTAAAAATTCAGGGAAAACGTATATATTTCATAGGTTTGACAAATGAAACTACGGAAGTTCTTTTTATTAACTGCTTTGTTGCCCTCTTTTGTCGCTTTGGCGCAAAACGAGAACAAGCCCGTTCAGAAAAAATTTGAGGTAGATCCAGCGTCAAAATCCTTGCTTAAACTGCCCGAAAAAAACCCCTTACCCAACTTTCTCAAAAAAGACTTTTTATCCAAAACCCCCAACCCTACCGCTGCACCAAAAAGCTTTGAACAAGACATTCAAATGGGGCTAAAAGAAGAATTTTTGGATCCCGGAGAGGATTACCTCAAGCGCCTGCAATCTCCCGAGGCAGAACAAAACCCGGGCGATTTTAAAGTCGATCAGTATTTAGGCGATTTTAAAAGCAATGCAGAACGGGTACGGATTGTCTTTCGCGATCACTCGCAACCCGATGGAGATCGAATTCAGGTTCGCTTAAATGACAATGTGTTTTCTCCCAATATCTTGTTGGTTGAAAGCTATAAAAAGCTCGATGTTGATCTTAGTCTGGGCTTCAATAAAATTGATTTTGTTGCCTTAAATCAAGGCGATTCTGGGCCAAACACGGCCGAGGTTAGGGTCTATGATGAACAAGGGAAATTGATGATGGCTAACCAGTGGAACCTAGCCACTGGCTCCAAAGCCACCTTTATTGTAGTGCGAGAAGAATAAAATTGTACTAAAATTTTTATCTCAAATAGGTAAAGTTGTAAATTAAAAACCGTGAATCTCAATATCATTAACAAAAAAATACAATCTGCATTTCTCCTTGGCAGTCTCTTTCTTGGCCTTGTTGCCTGTGAAACAACAAAGAAAGCCGGAGGAATTGACCTTAGCTTAATGGACACTGAAGTTCGTCCGTAAGACGACTTTTACAACTATGTCAACGGGACATGGATGAAGAATACAGAAATACCCGACGATAAAACCCGTGGGGAAGTTTCAATGAACTACGCGAAAACACTGATGCTGATGTATTGGCCATTCTAAAAAAAGCGGCCAATGCTGCTGTGAATTACGGTGGAATTGGCGGAGTAATTGGATACGAAATATCGCACGGTTTTGGTGATTCTGGGGCCGATTATGTTGCCTATGGAAATCTGGTGAACTGGTGGACGGAAAAAGACTTGAATGAATTCAATTCCTTGGAAGAAAAACTAGCCGATCAATACAGTGCCCTGGAGGTGTTACCCGAAACTTTCATCAATGGAAAATTTACCCTCGGAGAAAATATCGGTGATGTTGGTGGGATTCATGCTGCCTTTGATGCGTTGGCCATTCATCATGAAGAAAACGGAAAACCAGCACCCATTGACGGATTCTCTTCCGAAGAACGCTTTTTCCTTTCTTGGGGAACCATTTGGCGCGGAAAAATTCGCAATGAAGCCTTGAAAAATCAAGTCCGCACCGATCCACACTCTACTGGATACAATCGTGCCAATCAACCCCTTAAAAACATGGATGCTTTCTATGCCACTTTTAATGTACAGGAAGGTGACCAAATTTACCTACCCAAAGAAGAGCGGGTATATATTTGGTAAAACAATCATGAATTCTTTAATAAAAGCCAAGGGAATCCCCTTGGCTTTTTTACTTTAGCTCAATGGAAGCATTCTCATCACTCCTTCAGTCGCTTATTGGTTCATTAGAGTGGGTTATGCTAACCCTTATTCTTGGGGGAGGCTTTTTTCTACTACTTCAATCAAGAGGCTATGCTCTACTCCACCTTAAACAAGCATGGGGATTGCTTTTTAAAAAAGAAAACGACAAAGGAATTTCTCGCTTCGAAGCACTGTCGGCTGTTTTAGCCTCGACCGTTGGTCTAGGAAATATTTCAGGTGTAGCCATTGCTATTTATATGGGAGGGCCAGGCGTACTGGTCTGGATGTGGATAACGGCAGCCCTGGGCGCAGTAATCAAGTTTTACAGCAGTTCTTTGGCCGTTTTATTGCGCGAAAAAGAAGCTGATGGAAGTCCTCTGGGTGGGCCAATGTATTATATGTCCTTAGGTATTCCTGGCTGGGGAAAACCCTTGGCGATTTGGTTTTCGATTGCAGGGTTATTTGGAGTATTACCTGCTTTTACCGCAAATCAATTGACGCAAACTGTCATGACTGTTGTGCAACCCAATCAATATATTTCACTTGGTGATTTTTACTGGAAAATACTGCTTGGAATACTCTTTGTCCTCATTAGTGGCTGGGTAATTTTGGGTGGATTAAAAAAAATTGTAACCGTTACCGCTAAGCTAGTCCCTCTCATGGTCTTGCTCTATTTCAGCATGGGTGTTTTTATTTTATTAGATAATTATTCTCTTGTCCTGCCGGCCTTGTCCTCTATATTTTCTGAAGCCTTTAATTTACATTCTGCTGTAACCGGTGGCTTCTGGGGCTTGGTTCTCTTAGGGGTTCGACGTGCGGTTTTTTCCAACGAAAGTGGCGTGGGAAATGCGCCCATGTACCACGGCCAGTCCGAAACTAAAGAACCAATACACGAAGGACTTGTCGCTGCATTGGGCCCTTTGTTGGATACTGTTTTGGTCTGTTCAATTACCGGTGTCATCATCATTATTAGTGGCGCCTATTTAGGGAACGACCTCAACGGAATATCGCTGACCTTAGAAGCTTTCAGTCGACTTTTCTTTGGCATTGGGGATAAATTATTGTTGCTCATGGTCTTAGTTTTTGGTGTTTCTACGCTCTTGACCTATTCCTATTATGGTGTGAAATGTCTCGACTTTTTAACCAATAAAAAATGGGGATACGTTTACAATTATGTTTACCTAGGAAGTATAGTGTTTTCTGCTGTAGCCACAGTAGATGTTGTCATTGGCCTCATTGATTTGTCGTTTTCTCTAATGGTTATTCCCAACATGATTGCCATTATTTACCTTTCTTCAAAAGTGAAAGAACGTATTCTTCGTCTGAAAAAAGCAGTCTAGTATGACGCAAAAAAAATGGGTGTTTTTGGTAATGATTCTCGTTCCTTTGGTTGGAATATATTTTAAAGTATTTGCTTTATTTCTCGTTCTTCCACTTTGGTTAATTCGGCCAAAAAAATAAATTAATCTCGTTGAATGTTCTTCGTAAATTCTTTCCGATTACATTTTCTTGTTTTCAAGAGAAAAATTTTATCTTTAGATGATGAACCAAACAATGGGTTTTAGAGACATAAAAGGAAATCAAATTGATCCTATTGATCATACCCGAAAAATTTTAGCGGATAATCCTACTGTAGACATACATGTAGGAACTGATTCTCAAAGTATCGCTAAACACACCCGTTATACTACCGTAATTGCTTATCGCTATGGAAATAGAGGTGTTCACTACATATTGAAAAAAAGCGGAATGCCGAAGATCAAAGATTTGTGGACACGTTTATGGAAGGAAACAGAAATGAGCATCGATGTCGCCGAATGGATTAATCAAACACTAAATATACGCGCTGAAATCGACATGGATTATAACGAAGATGAGAATTTTAAATCAAATAAACTTGTAAATGCTTCACGCGGTTGGGCCAATTCGTTGGGCTATAAAGTAAACATTAAACCGCATGGGCAGATTGCCACAAGAGCTGCAGACTATCACTGCAAATAAACCACTCTTATTGAATGAAAGCTTTTATTTTTGACCTTGACGGTGTAATTGTGGACACCGCAAAATACCATTTTTTAGCCTGGAAACGCATTGGTGAAAAAGTTGGTTTTTCTCTCACTAATGAACAAAATGAATCCCTTAAAGGCATTAGCCGTACTGAGTCCTTGGAGCGCATTTTGGGTTGGGCAGAGGTGCGTTTTTCCAAGGAAGAAAAAGAGGCTCTTTTGATTGAAAAAAACAAGGATTACCTGCAACAAATTGAAGGAATGGGGCAAGAAGAAATTCTCCCTGGTGTTCTTGATTTACTCGACTTTGCGCAAAAAAATAAGGTTCCCGTTTCTTTGGGTTCTGCCAGTAAAAATGCTACGCGGATTCTCAAAAAGCTCGCTATTGATCATCTATTCGATGCCATTGTCGACGGGAATAGTGTCACTGCTTCAAAACCCAATCCAGAAGTCTTTTTAAAAGGAGCAGAGTTGCTCCAACAAGAACCCAACAATTGTATTGTTTTTGAAGATGCTGCCGCTGGAATTCAAGCCGCAAAAGCCGCTGGAATGATTTCTATTGGGATGGGAGGTACAGACGAAGTGAAAACAGCTGACCACTGTTTTACTAAGATGACCGAGGTTACAAAAGAATTTATCACCACACTACAAGCACCATGAATTTAGACAATTATCCGCAACATCCATGGAAGATTATAGAAGAAGGATGGAATAAAGAGAACACAAAAGCTTCTGAAAGCCTTTTCAGTCTTGGCAACGGAGTCATGGGGCAGCGAGCTAATTTTGAAGAAGATTATAGCGGATCTAGTTTTCAAGGAAGCTATGTTGGTGGAGTTTATTACCCTGATAAAACGCGTGTTGGATGGTGGAAAAACGGTTATCCTGAATATTTTGCAAAGGTTTTGAATGCTCCCAATTGGATTGGATTACACCTGCAAATTAATGGTGAACTGTTTGACCTGAACAAGGCCACTAAAATAGAGGGTTTTTACCGAGAACTCGACATGGAGACTGGTCTGTATACTCGTCGATTCAAGGCGCTATTCAATGACATAACTGTTTCTGTAGAAAGCAAGCGCTTCCTGTCTTTGGCACGACCAAAGCTTGGTGTTCTCGAATACAGCATTACAACAGATCAAGCAGTCACAATAGAATTACAGCCCTATATCGATGCTGGAATTACAAATCATGATAGCAATTGGGATGACCAATTCTGGGCCATCGATCAAAAAGTAGGGTCAGGCAATCGCGCTTACATAGAAGCTCATACACTCAAAACCAACTTTAGTGTCGGTACCTTTATGGCAGCCCAACTTTTTGAAGCAGGTGTTGAACTTGATTCTCCAGCTACCCAAAAAGAAGGGGATCAAAAAATAGGGCAGGTGTTTTTCCATAAACTCAAAGCGAACACACCCTTAACTCTAGTAAAGCTGGGCGGCTATGTGAGTAGTAGAAATTTTCCTAAAGCTACTCTTGAAAAAGAGGCAAATGATGTTTTGGATGAAGCGTCTAAGCTAACATTCTCTACTCTTTTTGAGGAACAAAAAAAAGCTTGGTCAAACGTATGGAAAAGTGCTGACATACATATCGAAGGCGACACAAAAGCACAGCAAGCGATTCGATTCAATATCTTTCAGCTCAACCAGACCTATACGGGAGAAGATGCTGGACTGAACATTGGACCCAAAGGTTTTACAGGAGAGAAATATGGCGGTAGTACCTATTGGGATACCGAAGCTTATTGTATTCCGTTTTACATGGCCACTAAAAATCAAACGGTTGCTCGAAATCTATTGACCTATCGCTACAACCAATTGGATCGCGCCATAGAAAATGCTGAAAAGCTTGGTTTTTCAAAAGGAGCTGCGCTCTACCCAATGGTTACCATGAATGGCGAAGAATGCCACAATGAATGGGAAATTACCTTTGAGGAAATTCACCGAAACAGTGCCATTGCTTTTGCCATTTTTAATTACACTCGCTATACAGGCGACCTGTCATATATTCCAGTAATGGGCATGGAAGTACTTATTGGTATTGCTCGATTTTGGCGTCAACGTGCAAGCTTTTCTTCCGCCAAAAATAAGTATGTAATCCTCGGAGTAACCGGGCCTAACGAATACGAAAATAACGTTAATAATAATTGGTATACTAACTACAGCGCCCAATGGTGCATGTCCTATGCAGCTGATCAATTAGCTGCATTGCGCTTATCTTCTCCTAAGGATGCGACGCGTATTGAACAAAAAACAAATTTCCAAAATGAAGAGTTAGCGCAGTGGAAAGAGACGGCAGAGAACATGTACTTGCCAAAAGACGATACACTTAATGTTGTGCTTCAACAAGACGGTTTCTTGGATAAAGAATTGGTGAAAGCCGCAGATTTAAATCCAGCTGAACGCCCCATTAATCAGCATTGGTCTTGGGACAGAATTTTGCGTTCTCCCTATATAAAACAAGCCGATGTTTTACAGGGCATGTACCTCTTTGAGGACAAATTTGATGAGGCCACGCTCCGTAGAAATTACGCTTTTTACGAGCCCTTTACAGTACATGAATCATCGCTCTCTCCCTGTGTTCATTCTATCATTGCCTCTAAGCTGGGAGAAGACGAAGCCGCTTATACCTTTTATTTACAAACTGCACGTCTAGATTTAGACGACTATAATGCTGAAGTTGAAGAAGGTTTACACATTACTTCAATGGCTGGAACATGGATGAGCATTGTAGAAGGATTTGCTGGAATGCGCGTTCAAAACAATTCGCTCTCTTTTTCACCTCGACTTCCAAAGGCTTGGGATAAACTTTCCTTTAAAATTAATTTCAGGTGGCACATTTACAGTCTGGTAATGCTGCAAAATAGTTTTTACTGCGAAGTAGATTCTGCTACAGAAAAGACCCTAATTGTTGAAGGAACAACACATGTGTTCGTCAAACATATTTCGCTTGAACTATAAGGCTGGGAAAACTTAGTCCCAGTAATCGAATACAAGGACGTTTTCTGTAAAAGGGACAAAAAGACCTACGAACTTTTGATGGATCGGATGTGGCAAATAGACCTCATCTCTATACTGTTCATTTGCAAACCACAAGCTTAAACAATAAGAATATTCTTTGTTTAACTTTTCGGGCGATACATTTTCTCGAAAGATAAGATCGTTGACTCCTTCAATATCTCTGAGAGTAACTGCCCCATCTTCAATGCGTTTAAACTCTTTAGAACGAATGGTTTCTTTGAATTGAATAAGAACTATGTGGTGAAGTTTTTTGCTCATCTAAGGTTTAAAAGGAGAAGATAATCACAAATAATTGAACGCTCGTCTTTCCTCTCTTTTTAAGGACTTTTATGAAAGTTATTGAAAGCGTTCAATACTGCTGCAGGATCTTCTACATGAGGATAATGCCCAAGGGGTAATTTAACAGTAATGCTATTGGGAACTTTTGCTTGAAAACGTTCTGCAGTTGTTCTTCCAGAGATGGGGTCTTCAACACCATTGATCATTGCCATGGGAATTGTAGGGTTAAACATCGGTACTTCCCAACGAGATTTGTGGCGTTTGCGTTCTGTGAGATAATTACTGATTACTGGAATCATTCTCCGCCCGTTGTTATTGAGTAAAATGGTCCAAGAAGTGTCTAAAAATAATTTGGTGGGTTGCGTTGCTTTACCAAAAATACGACGCATCGTTTTTACATAAGTTCTTTTTGAACTCAGCTGGCCAATCAAAGGTCCCAGCGGAGAATTCAATAATTTCTGAATCAAACGAGGCCGATTGGTCTCTTGAAAGATTCCTCCATTCATTAAAGTGCAAGACAGCCATTCTATCGCGCCTTTCCCAGCAGTTCTTCTCGACAACAATTCTAAAGCTACCGTATCTCCTAGATCGTGGGCTAAGATATGTGCGCTAGTAACTCCGTTGGCAATAAGTAAGGCTTCTAAAGCTTGTGCTTGATCGGAAATTGAAATGCTTTTAGCGGTTGTAGAAGAATATCCAAGACCTATTAGATCTGCACAAAAGCAATCAAATTGCTGAATGAGTTCAGGAAAAATCCATGCATAATCCCAAGAGGAAGTTGGAAATCCGTGGATCAATACTAAGGTTTCACCCTTCCCTTCACGAATAAAACGAAGCGATGCTTGATGATGCTTAAATATCTTTCCTTTCTTATTCCAGCTTTGAATATCCATGAGCTCATTTTTAAAAAGGTACATTTTTTATTCGATACACAAAAAAAGAAGCTAAAATTAACATATGAATTCGTTTTAATGAAAGCTTTTTAATAGCTTTAACCTATGGAAAATAAACAACAACTCTTAGTAAAACGACCCGTTGGTGTTCCGGGAGAAGACACTTGGTCATTCAAATCAACCCCAATTCGTCCCTTGGAAGAAGGCGAAATGCTTGTTGAGCAACACTATATATCACTAGATCCAGCCATGCGTGGATGGATGAATGAATCGCGTTCCTATATCCCCCCCGTTCAGTTGGGAGAAGTTATGCGAGCAGGAACAGTCGGAAAAGTTATTCAAACCCAAGGAAAATCACTCTTTCAAGAAGGAGACTTTATCACGGGTTGGGGAGGTGTACAAACGCATCTCATCACTAAAGGTGAGCAGTACTATCAAGTTGATCCAAATCAAGCACCACTGCCCGCTTATATTGGCACACTGGGTATGCCTGGGATGACAGCCTATTTTGGGATTTTACAAGAAGGGCAAATCAAAGAAGGTGAAACCGTCTTGGTTTCTGGAGCGGCAGGAGCTGTTGGAAGCATTGTTGGACAAATAGCGAAAATCAAAGGTTGTCGTGTGGTGGGAATCGCTGGTGGCAAAGAAAAATGTGATTACCTCATCAACGAACTAGGTTTTGATGGTGCTATCGACTACAAAAACGAAAGTGTCTTAAAAGGTATCAAACAGCATTGTCCCAAAGGAATCGATGTTTATTTCGATAATGTTGGAGGGGATATTTTAGATGCTGCCTTGGTTTTCTTGCGTAAAAATGCACGCGTTATTATTTGTGGCGCCATTTCTCAATACAACGCTACGGAAGCAGTAAGTGGTCCTAAGAATTATCTTTCTCTTTTGGTTAATCGTGCTTCTATGAAAGGAATTGTGGTGCTCGATTATGCACCAAATTATGGGGTTGCCATGAAAGAAATGGCTGGATGGATGCAAGAAGGTAAGTTAAAGAGCCGCGAAGACATTTACGAAGGCATTGAAAATTTCAGAGAAACATTTTTACGATTATTCTCAGGGGATAAGAACGGAAAACTCATGCTAAAAGTTAACTAGTTCATTCTTAGTAACTTGTTCACAACTTGAATCCTACAATTGTTATACAAGGGGTAGATAAGCCTATATTTGTAGTGGAACAGTTGTAAATAAATTATGGTGCTTGAACTTTTTCTCTTGCAGTTTTTCTTTTTACTGTTAGCCGTTTTGGTTTTGTATTTAAATCGAAATATGCTCACGAAAAGCAGCTCTTTTAGACTCAACAAAAAGTCTAAAAACACCGAGGTGCTTCCTTATCAATAAAAGAATAATTGTAACTTAATTTCTTTATTTGGCCTTATGCGTTTAAGATCAACGGCGAACTAAGCCTTCAATTTTAACGCACTACTCTCCAATCAAATACAACTTTGTTTGACGTTTTTTGACGTAAGCAAAACCATTTGGGCCAAAATACCCGGCTTCTTCTAGCATGATGCGGATATCTTTTTCCCAAGCTTCAAGATATACTTTGGTATTCAATTCAATCGCATAGACCGTGTTTTCGTGAAGCGGCCAATCGCCAGATCCAGGGACACCTTCTTGAGAATCCCACATCCCAAAAGTAGTTCCAGCCGAGTGCCCGTACAAGCCCAAAGGATGTGTATAAATTTGTGGTCGAAGCCCTTCTGCCCTTCCTGCTTCAAGTGCCATGGCCAAGGTTTCATTTCCAGTGCGCCCTGTTTTGAAACGATCCGTAAATAAATCTTGAACACGGTTACCTTCGGCAAGGGCATCTTCCAGTTCTTTCGGCGCTTTTGTTTCTTCGCGTCGCAAAACATAGGCGAGCTCTTGACAATCAGTATTTAGGCCTAAATAGGTAATCCCAAAATCACAATGAACTAAATCTCCGGGTTGAATGACGTCAAATTTCGATTTTCCGTCAAAGGCATATAAATCACTGTTGCCCGTTCGTTGAACATCAATGGTTGGGTGAAACCAAGTTTTAAGTCCAAGAGCACTAACTTTTTCACGCAGCCACCAAACTACATCATCTGTGGTGGTTACTCCCGGTGTAATAACTTTAGTGGAAAAGGCTTCCGCAATAATGTTGTGGGTAATTTCCACCAATTGATTGTAGACCATCATTTCACGTGCTGTTCTGATTTCAATCCAAGCAGTAGCTAGAGGCTCAGCACTCACCAAGCGCTTTTTTAAAGTAGACGAAAGTGCTTCTTCAAAAAGACGGTAATCTGTTTGCGCCAAACCATCTACAATCCCATAATTTTCGGAGGTATTGATACCAATCTTCTTGGGGTTTTTCTGCCTTAGATAATCAACCAATGCTTTCATTTGATTGGGTTGTTCTTCTTTCTTCCAAACCGAGGGAATGAGTTTTCCGAACGGGTAACGTGTGATCGCTGCACGGCTTACTACTCCTGTTTTGGGATCCAAGGTAAAAACTAAAATCGTTCGTCTTCGTGCATTTAACCAAGTGGGAGGCAGCATGGTTTTCACCACTGGATCTTCGTTATATTCTCGCGTAATTAAAACCCAGGCATCGATGTGATGTTCTTTCATCAAGGCCGGAAGCAGTTCTGTAAATCGATCGTGTTGAATTTCTTCCATTACTATTGCGCGTTCCTTAAGGGGTAGAATCGCTTGTGCTGTTATGGAAAGACTAAACAGTGTTGTAAATAAAAATAGTAAAGTGCGCATATTAATTTAAGCTTGGTGGTCCAGGTAAAATCCGAGGATCATAGGTTTTATTGACTTTATTGTCTTTGAAGTCTTTTTTCACTGCTTCGACCAGTTTTGGGTTTTTGTATAAATCTGCCATGGTCATGGCCAATGCTTTGGCCGCATAGATCATTCCTTTATGACCAATGGACATGCCCGTACAGGCCACAACAGCCCATGAGTGCCATGGCCCTCCGCTCGAAGCAACGGTAGCCGACATGCGAATGGTAGGAACAATTTGACTCACATCACCCACATCGGTCGATCCGCCTTGAGCAGGTAGTGTTTCTTTGAGCGGATGGATGCTTCCGTCAATGCTCAGTTGTGGTTTTCCGGCTTCTTTTAGAATGGTATTGGCGTAAGTTACTTCTTCCTCCGAATAGGTGATTTCACCTAAAGCTTCCATATTTTTTTGCATGACCTCTGCTCCCGTTCTGTTTACTTGTATTTCATAAATCCCAGAAATAAGCTTGGTTTCATAGGTCGTTCCTGTCATCAAAGCGGCTCCTTTTGCGATGGCTAAAGCACGTTCGTAAAGAACATCAACCTTTTCGCGATTGTTTTCACGCAGTCGAGTCCAAATTTGGGCAAAGTCAGGTACAACGTTTACCACATCTCCTGCCTTTTCGATTTGATAATGAATTCGTGAAGTCGGTAAAATATGCTCCCGATAGTAATTGAGTCCCGTTGTATATAACTCCATCGCATCAACGGCACTTTTCCCATTCCAAGGATCAGAAGAAGCATGAGAAGAGCTCCCGTAAAACTTCACGCGAAAATCAACCAAAGCTTTACTACTTTGGGTCCCGGCCTCATTATTGTCGCCCGGGTGCCAATCCATACATACATCCAATTGATCAAACACACCAGCCCTAGCCATCCAAACTTTGGCAAAAATGGTTTCCTCGGCAGGAGTTCCGTAAAAAATAACGGTTCCTTTTAGGGTCCCTTTTTCAATTTGTTCTTTTATGGCAACGGCAGCGCCAAGACTCGCCGTTCCAAATAGATTATGTCCACATCCGTGACCAGCTCCCCCTTCGACACGAGCCTCGCGTGTTGGCTGCCTTTTTTGGGAAATTCCTGCATTGGCATCAAATTCACCCAAGATGCCAATTACTGGGCTTCCTGAACCATATTTGGCCATGAATGCAGTGGGAATATCCGCAACATTTTCAGTCACTTCAAAACCATTTTCGCGGGCATAATCCATGAGTTGCTTGGACGACTTGTATTCTACAAGTGACGTTTCAGCCGCTTCCCAGATTGCATCACTGGTTTGGATCATGTTTTCTTTTTGCGCTTCTACAGAAGCTTGGATATCTTTCTTAATCGTTTTCACGCTCTGTGCTCCAAGTACAAATGGAACTATAAAAAGACTTACGGAAAGAATAAGTTGGGCAACTTTTTTCATGAAATGTGTTTATAATTCCCTTAAATGTACAATTTTAATTTTTTGTACTTTAAAGCTCTAAACGTAAATCATGCATACAGCAAACTATTTTAAGCGCCCCTTAATCGCCTTATTTTTTATTTTTGCCCTAACACAACTTGGGCATGCACAACGCAGAAAAGCAAAGGTCGCTGAACCGGCTTTTGACCCTTCGCTCTATAGTTCACTTAACTACCGTGAGCTTGGCCCTTTTCGTGGAGGAAGAGCAGCAGCCGTAACAGGTGTTCCAGGTCAACCCAATTTATTTTATTTTGGCGCTACTGGAGGCGGTGTCTGGAAAACGGAAGATGGCGGTAAAACCTATGTCAATATCTCGGATGGATTTTTTGGCGGAAGTATTGGATCTATTGCTGTAGCTAAAAGTGATCCCAATGTCATTTATGTTGGCGGTGGGGAAGTCACTGTTCGTGGAAATGTTTCTTCGGGCTATGGTGTTTGGAAATCGGAAGATGCCGGGAAAACATGGCAGTTTGCAGGATTGCCAAAATCACGTCATATCCCTCGTATAGTAATCGATCCTCAAAACCCCGAAATTATCTATGCTGCGGTCTTAGGAAACATCTACAAACCCACCCAAAATCGAGGGGTGTACAAAAGTATTAATGGAGGAAAAACGTGGTCAAAAATTCTCTATGCCGATCCTCAGACTGGAGCAGTAGAGCTGGTCATGGATCCCAACAACTCGCGGAATTTATATGCCGCCACTTGGCGTTTACAACGTACTCCCTACAGTTTAAGTAGTGGTGGAGAAGGCTCCGCTTTGTGGAAAAGTACTGATCGTGGCGCAACCTGGACAGAAATCAGTACGCATAAAGGTTTTGCTGAAGGAACCCTCGGTATCATTGGGGTGACTGTTTCTCCCTTAAATTCGGAACGCGTATGGGCAATTGTTGAAAACAAAAAAGAAGGCGGAGTTTACCGCTCCGACGATGGTGGCATGAACTGGAAAAAGGTAAATGATAGTCGTGCTTTGCGTCAGCGCGCATGGTACTACACAAAAATATATGCCGACACCCAAGATGAAGACGGCGTTTATGTAATGAATGTTTCCTATCATCATTCTACCGATGGTGGAAAAACCTTCAGCTCCCACAGAGCGCCACACGGAGACCATCACGATCTATGGATTGCTCCAGAAGACAACCAACGCATGATTATTGGCGACGATGGTGGTGCTCAAGTTTCCTATGACGGAGGTGAAAGTTGGAGTACGTATTACAATCAGCCAACAGCGCAATTTTATCGGGTCACAACAGACAATGCTTTTCCCTATAGAATTTACGTAGCACAACAAGACAATTCAACCCTGCGGGTTAATCACCGAGGTTTTGGTAGGTCAATTGGAGAAGACGATTGGGAAGCTACTGCCGGAGGGGAATCAGCACATATTGCCATTGATCCTACCAACAATGAAATTGTTTATGGCGGAAGCTATGGAGGCTACTTAACCCGTGTCAACCACGATACTGGCAGCGAACGCGGTATCAATGTTTGGCCAGACAATCCAATGGGCTATGGAGCAGAAGGTATGAAGTATCGTTTTCAGTGGAATTTTCCTATCGTTTTTAGCAAACATAATCCCAAGCGTTTGTATACTTTTTCCAATCAGGTTCACGTCACCGAAAACGAAGGGCAAAGCTGGGAAATCATTAGTCCAGACCTAACTCGAAATGACCCAAAACGTTTAAAATCATCGGGGGGACCCATCACCCAAGACAATACCAGTGTTGAATATTACTGTACAATTTTTGCCGCCAATGAATCTCCTCTGCAAGCAGGTTTATTGTGGGTGGGAAGTGATGATGGACTTGTTCATATTACCAAAGACGGTGGAAAGAACTGGACCAATATTACGCCAAAAGGAATGCCCGAATGGATGATGATCAATAGTGTTGAGCCGTCCCCTTTTGATGCAGGGACCTGTTATGTAGCAGGGACGCGCTACAAGCTTGGTGACTTTTCTCCTTATCTGTATAAGACCACTGACTATGGTGCAAGCTGGACACAGATAG
>Ga0115572_10000048_pt1 | contig 99949 bp, 97 predicted proteins | sample COGITO_mtgs_1206_FD_88681 | JGI IMG/M metagenome (GOLD analysis project Ga0115572, IMG submission 88681) | Pelagic marine microbial communities from North Sea - COGITO_mtgs_120607 | ecosystem: Environmental > Aquatic > Marine > Epipelagic | place: Germany:Helgoland, sampling site Kabeltonne... | reverse complement strand
CAGGCGCACACCCGTCTCGTTGCCACCAACTGGATCCGAACGGCCGCGTGGACCACCAGAGCGCTGCTCGTCGCGGTAATCGCTGTAGTCGCCGTCATCGGCTGACCAACGCATCGGTCCTAACCGGGGCACTGACAGATCAGTGGCGTCGCGTCTGGCGACGGTAGTCTCATCGCATGCTCGGATATGTCTGGCACATTTGGATCGGCGTGGCCCTGGTGGCCGTGGTTCTGCTGGCAATGGCTGGGCTGCTGGGCTACTACATGTTCAGTGTTGAAGCCAAAAAGCACCCGAGTGGCAAGCGGCAACGCCGCCATCAAGACCTCTGACTTCCAACGCAATTCGGCTCAGCGGCGAACTTCTCGCCCGGTGCGCCTTCCCATCGCCTGGAACGAAAGTCACCTGTGGCTTTTCGGGGGGACCCGACTCCAGCGCTCTGCTCGCGCTTGCCGTTGCTGCAGAACTTGAGGTTGTTGCGGTCCATGTCCACCACGGGATCCGCCCCGAAGCCGACGACGAGGCGGCCGCTGCGGAGCGGATCGCCGATCGTCTTGGGGTGATCTTTACCTGCAGCCGCGCAGAGCTCGACGACGGCGCAAATTTTGAGGCCAGGGCCCGGGCAGCTCGCTTCGATCTGCTCGGACCTGACGCATTGACTGGCCACACAGCCGACGACCAAGCGGAAACGGTACTGCTCGCACTGCTCCGCGGAAGCGGCGCGACGGGCCTGTCGGCAATGCGACCCAGCATCACCCGCCCGTTGCTCGGCCTGCGCCGCAGCGAGACGCAACAGCTATGTGCCGCCTTGGGCCTCAACCCGGTCGAAGACCCAACGAACACCAACCCACGATTTCGTCGCAACCGGGTTCGCCACGAGCTCCTGCCGTTACTTAATGCGATTGCTGAGCGCGACGTCGTGCCACTCCTTGTGCGCTCCGCAGATCTGCTCGGTGATGATGACAGCCTGCTCGACGGGCTCGCCGCCGAGGTCAACCCTACCGACGCCAAAGCACTTGCGGCTGCACCACTCCCAGTCGCCCGGCGAGCGATTCGGGCCTGGCTGAGCATCGACGGCTATCCCCCTGATGCGGCCGCCGTTGCGCGAGTTCTTCAAGTCGCGACGGGAAGCCGCTCAGCGTGTGAGGTGACAGGCGTGGGTCGGGTCCGACGATCACAGCAACAACTCTGGGTCGAGCCGATCACGTCGACCACACCGCATTTTCCCTCCACGCCATCGACGAGGTAGCGTCCTAGGCCGTCATGTACACCGCAACCGCTAGCTTCAATCCTGCAATGGGCTGCTCCTGATGGCTCCCCGCCTGCGCGGCAAATGGGCGCTTGGCATCACGCCGCGGAACTTCACATGGGTACTCAAGGACAAGCTGGCGATCTGTGAGCGACCGGGCGGTGTCGGCGACAACCATCGCCGCGTCCGTCGCCAGGAAGAGATCATCTGGCTGCGCGAGAACGGCTTCGGCTGTGTGATCTCGATTATCGCTGCTCCGCACAATCTCCACAACTACGACGAACTTCAATTGCCGTACCGACACCGTCCGTTCAACACCGAGCACCCAGATCCGTACCTCAAGTCGCTGTACGTCGAAATTCGCGAGCTGCTGCGTCACAATACGAAGCTGATGGTCCACGCCGAAGAACTCGGTGATCGTCTGGTTGGCGTTATGGGCGGCTACATCCGATGGTCCGGCCTGGTTGAAGACCCCACACAGGCGATTCAGGTGACCGAGCGCATTGCTGGGCGTCAGCTTGATCCGTTCGCGCGCGAAATCATCATGCGCGCCGACACGCTGCGCTGACCCTGTTCGTCCACGTCAGCCTCCGGAAAAGGTTGCGCCCGGGATTCGTTGCAGAATGGGGTAAGGGTCTTGCGACCAGTCCCTGTCTCGAAGCTCATCAAACGGTCGGTACTCGAAGTGCAAGTGGTAGGCCCCGGGTGAGCCCGTGTCGCCGACGAATCCGATTACATCGCCTTGCTGCACTCGATCGCCAAGTGACCACCCGGCATCGTCCGGCGTGTTATGGAAATACTTGTACGTGACGCCGTCATCGCCGAGCAACGTCCATCCATAGAAGTTCTTCGTTGTATTGTCTGCCGTGTAACGCTTGATGAGAACTCCGTCCACGACGGCCACCTGCGGGGTGTGTTCGGCGGCTCCGATGTCGACGCCCTCATGGAAGTAACCACAACACCGACCTCGCGTATCGCCGTAGTTGTCAGCGACCCAGCAGGTCCATTCGTCACCGAGCAGGAGTGGGAAAAGGATTTCTCCCGCCGCAGGCGCCTCGAACGTGTCGATTCGACGAGCGGGTTCCATGGCGGTAGCGGCGTCGTCGATCGGGGGGTGCTCGCCCTGCGCCGATGCGACCCGCCACGTGGCGAGCAGGCCGGCGGTCACCGCTGCGCCGGTCAGCAACCGCCGTCGCGAAAGTCCACTCGACACGTCGGCCGGTCGGGAGTGATGGGTGCAGATGGAATCGTCCATGGGTGGATCAGGCGAATCTAACGTTGGGTGCCCGTTGCAGCAGGTCAAACGAATCGTTGGGCTCATCGCCCGGGCGGTACTCGAAGTGCAGGTGATAGTTACTGTATCGCTCGCTACAAACCCCGCTAGTCCCGGTCTCGCCGACATAGCCGATGATCTGACCCGCAGTGACGGTGTCGCCGACCTCAAGTCCCTCCTCGTGACTGTCCAGATGGAAGAACTTGTAGACGACGTCGTTGACCTCATCGGTAAGCGTCCAGCCATGACCGGCGCCGCTACAGGATCCGTAGTCCTCATACTTCTTAGACAGCGTGCCATCGACAACAGCAATCACCGGCAGCCTGACGTCGGCTCCGATGTCGACACCTACGTGACGACGAGAACCGCCAGCTCGAGATGCCCCGAAATTGTCCATAACGAAGCAATATTCATCGACGCCCACAATGATCGGGAAAAGGATGTCGCCGTCCTCAAGAGGCGGCGATGTGGTGGCGGTTGTTGTTGCACTCACTCGAACCGCGTTCTCGAGAGCTGAGCCCGGCTTGTCCAGTTGGCTAGTCGCTGCCCCTACTGAGCCCGAGCCAAGCCGACCCAACGCAAGTACAGACAACCCAACCGCGCCGCTGAGCAGCATCTGACGGCGCGACAGTCGCGCTTCACAACCGACAGCCGGTTCGGGAGATGTGGGATCGATACTCATGGTGTTGCCGATTTCCGACACCGCATTGCGGCGATGACGTGAAAATTCATCGGTCAAAACGCTCAGTGACTTAAACGAATATAATAAATCTATGACGAATGGGTGACCTTATCGACATCAGATCGACATATTTCTGTGGTTCTGGGTTTCAGAGATCGCAACCCGAGCGGGGTCCAACAGTCGTGTTGAGTGACGGAATGGCGAGCAACGGAAGCGGATTGACAGCCGACGCGGACGAAGCGCCGTCGGGCCGAACCTCAAAGTGCAGGTGCGGATAGTTGGCATTGCCGGTCGACCCCACCGTCCCGAGCACGTCACCGCGCCGCACCGGCGAGCCCACCTCAAGCCCCGGCTCAAACTCGCCAACGTGGTGATATCGGTATGACACGCCAGCATCGTCCTGAAGTACCCATGCGTTGCCTTGCGAGCCGGCGAGAAACCGCTGGCCTTCAACCACACCGTCGATGCACGACACGAGCACCCTGGGCACTTCGTCATCGGTCGGAAAAATGTCGATGCCCCGGTGCGCACACGAGCCCCGGGACACGCTGTACCCCCCGAAATTATCGAGCACAACGAGCCCGGGCCCCGGAAGCACCGGAAACATGAGCAGGTCATCGAGTCGCATCCGCACGGCGCGCTCGATCGCCGACGCCGGATCATCAAGAAGGTCGAGTCCTCGCTCAGCGCCAAGCCGCCCGCCACGCAGGGTCACAGCACCGAAGAAAGCGGCGATCGCGGCACCGCCGACGGAACCGAACAATTGACGGCGGGTGGTACTAGCGTGGTGTTTCATGGCGGGTCAGCGGGTGTTCATGAGCGGCGTTGGCGGTGAACTCGGCACACAGGTCGCCAACTTGCTTGAGGAAGAACCATGGGTCAAGTCACTCTCGGGGATCGACGCCGATCCGCCAAGAAGCCGCCTTAAGCGTACGGCGTTTCACCGGATTCACCCCCACGAGCACGACCGCATCGTCGAAACGGTGATGGACTTCGATCCTCACGTCTTAGTCCATGTTGGCGTCTGGGAGCCCGATGCCCGCGCCAACCCAACACTGGCCGCACAACTCACCGACAACGCAGCAATCTCCATCCTGGGCGCCGCCGCCGAATGCCGTTCGCTCGAGCATGTCATCCTCCGCAGCGGCATTGAGGTCTACGGAGCAGGGCCCGGCACACTCACCCGACCCGACGAATTCGCACCGATTAGACCCACATCGGAATGGGGACACACGGTCGCCGACATCGAACGCACTGCGGCGAGTGTGGCCGAGCGTGTCGGCGTCACCGTCGGCGCCGTTCGGCTGGCATCCGTGATCGGCCCACATGTCCCGTCGCCACTCGGGCGTCTTCTTCGACTCCCCGCCGTTCCCTTCAATGCTCTCGGCGATCCATCGTTCGCCGTGATCCGTCAGAATGACGCGGCGAGGGCGATCGTTGCTGCTGCGAGGCAACGACTCGCTGAACCGGTCAACGTCGTTGCCTCGGGCTCGATCACAGCAATGCAAGCGGCCCGCCGCGGTCGTCGACTACCTGTCCCGGCCATCGGACTGCAGTGGTCAGTCGCCCGCCGCATGAGCCACCTCGCCGGTGCTCCTGTGCCTGATCACATCGCCGAACTACTGCGCCACGGTCGTCTGGCCGACAACGGTCGCATGCAAGAACTGCTTAGCCTCGTCCCAGAGCAAACCACTGCCGAGGTGATCGACGATCTCTACGGGTGGCCGGGCGTCATTAGACGGCCCGCCCAAAAGCAGGTCGCCTAATGGCTGCGCTCGCCGACGTCGTCCAGCTCCCCACCCGCTCAAGCATCGGATCAGCCCCACCGGTCCGAACAATCGGACGGACTGTCTCGTACGCCAACCGCCGGATCAACAGCACGTTTGAGGCACTGACATCAGCTGCGACCGAGGGAGTCCGCGCGGCCAGTCGACGGGTCACCGAGGAGCCGGCTGGAGCGACTGACGACTGGGGGCGCGACCCAGTTCTAGTTCGCAACATGATGTTATTTGCGCAACTGCGCTGGGCCGTCTCGACCGGAGGTGACCAGCACCTTCCGAAACGACGCGGAGCGCTCGTTGTCGTCAACTCTCCACGGCTGTCGAACAGCGCCGTCTTCACCGCTTTCGCTATCAGCGAAGCTGTCGACCGACCAGTTCGTTTCGTCGGCCGCCGCAAGCTGGCACCGCTTGCGGCATTCGACCGTCGAATCGGCGGTCTGCTCAACGACCCCGACGAGATTGCCGGAGCGCTGCGAGCCAGCGAAATCGTGGTCCTCGAGGCAGCAACGGTCTCCGGACTCCGCTCGGTCGGCGCAATCGATCACACCGTCATCGGCGCTGCGCTGGCCACGTCGACCCGCGTGTTCCCGGCAGCCACGACGTCGAGTCCGGTCTCACGCCGAGCGCGGGTCGAAATCGGTCCCGCCACGCGGCCCCCGCGAAAACGCCGTGGCCCACTCACCGAACTCGAACTGGCCGACAAGGTCCAGGCCGACGTCCACGACCTGCTGACGGAAATGGGCGAACTGAACACCGGGACGGCATTCGACTGGCTCCCCATCACCGGAATCGGGGGACGCTGATGACCTACGTGCGCGCAAGCGACGGCACGCGAATCCACTACTCGAAGACGGGTCGCCGGGGTGGACCACCGGTCCTCTTCATCCAAGGACTCGGCGCCGGTAAGGCCGGTTGGGCGCTGCAGCGCGTCGCCACTGCCCCGTGGTATCAAGGGATCGCTCATGACAACCGGGGTGCAGGTCGCAGCGACAAACCGCACACGCCGTACAGCCTCGAGCAGATGGCCGATGACGCGATCGCCGTCCTCGACCACGCAGAGATCGAGAACGCTCACATTGTGGGCGCATCGATGGGTGGGGCGATCAGCCAGATCATCGCCGTGAAGTACCCCGAACGGACCCGATCAATCACTCTTGCATGCACCGCCGGGCAGAACCATCCGTGGCGAGAGGAACTGCTGATGGAATGGCGCGACAACGCCCTTGAGGGCGGCATGGGAATGATGAGTCGCGAGGCCTTCCGCTGGGTGATCGGCCCACGATCGTTTCGACGGTTCTTGCCCGCCATGGCGTGGCTCGGGCCACTTGCGCTGGGCCGTCCGTCGCACGCGTTCGCGAACCAAGTCGAAGCGCTCCTCGACGTCGACATGTCGATGGTCAGTGAACTCGAGAACATCGACGTCCCGGTCCTCGTGATGGCCGGCAACCAGGACATCCTCACTCCACGAGGTGACAGTGAGGAGCTGGCCGAACGGATTCCGACCGCCGAGCTCGTGGTGATCAGCGGTGCCGCTCACGGCTTCATGGTCGAGCACGCGACCACATTCAACGAGATCCTGCTCGACTTCCTTGCTCGCGCCGAGACAGCATGGTGCAAGCGAGTCGATGCGACATCGCGCACCCCCCTCAAGTCAGCATGAAAGTCGTTATCGTCGGGGCCGGGATTTCTGGGCTGGTGGCTGCACGCGAGCTCGCCGCCCATGACGTCGACGTCACTGTCGTCGACAAAGGTCGCTCGGTCGGCGGACGGCTGGCAACCCGTCGAATAGGCGACGCACGACTCGATCACGGCGCACAGTTCTTCACAGTGCGCACGCCTGCGTTCCAAGCCTGCGTCGACGACTGGATCGAACGTGGCGTGGTGCACGTCTGGAACCACGGCTTTGATGGTGGCGACAACCACCCGCGCTACGTCGGTTCGAGCGGAATGAACTCGATCGCCAAAGACCTCGCCAGAGGAGTGTCTGTCGAAACCTCGACCATGGCATTCACGGTTCGAGCGGGATCGGGCAATGCTCGTTGGGAACTCGTCATCGACGACGGAAGCGCCCGGTCGGCCGACGCAGTGATCCTCACCAGTCCGATCCCCCAGTCGCTAGCGCTGCTGGTCGATGCGGACGTCGATTTCGACGGGTCGCCCATGCGCACCGAATACGACCGCACGATCTGCCTACTCGTTACGCTCGACGGTCCGAACGCTCTACCGAAGTCAGGCGGCGTGCAGGACGGCGACGAAATTTTCAGTTTTATCGGCGACAACGCCGCCAAGGGCATCAGCGCGTCGCCGGCGGTCACCTTCCACGCCAGGCCAACTTGGAGCGAAGCGCACTGGGATGACGACGACGTCCTCGAACAGCTCAGTCACGCGGCAAAACCGTGGATCGGTGATGCCTCGATCCTCGAGGCACACGTCAAAAAATGGCGACTCGCAGCGCCGCGAACGATCTGGCCCGACCCGTGTTGGAGCACGGCTGACGGCACGATCGTCCTGGCCGGGGACGCGTTTGCCGGCCCAAAGGTCGAGGGTGCACACAACTCGGGGCTCGCAGCGGCACACGTGCTTCTCGACTGACCAGGCCGCCGGGCTCACCTCGAATCGCCATCAGGACTCGGGCGTCACTACGTCGGGGTCCAGTACCGACAGTGTGCTCACAGGAGATGTGGCGATCGAGCCGTCGAGCGAGCCCTCATAGCCTGCAGTTGTCGATGGCTCGATGAACTCCTCTCCACAGATCACCAGGGTTACCTGTCGGGTCTCAAGGTCAACCACGGTGGTGCTCCCAGGTCCGAAGCGACGCAAGAAATCGCTGAAACTCACGACGTCGTCACCGCAGCTGTCGGCATCACGCTCGATCACCGGGGCGTAAAGCACCTCCCAGCCATTGACTAACAATGCGTAGCCGTCCTGTAAATCGACAATCGGTGCCAATTCGACAGTGTCACTCGGTCCACGGGGCATCAACGCGAACCAAACCACTGCGTTGCCGAGCACGTCGGCAACCAAGACACAGCGGTTCGGATCGTCGAAGTTTACACACGTGACCTCGCCTGGCGTTCCGGGAACGATCCGCGCAATGCGGTCTGCATCAAGCACCGCATCGAGGACGCCGACAGAAAGCCCGTCTTCCCCGATGTCGAAATCGGGCGAAGAGACGACGAACGCAACCGGCTCAATCAAATCGATTCGACGTGAGATCAGGTTGCCGTCCGCGTCGAACGTCGCCGGGGCTGCGGCAGCGATCTCGCCGGTCTTCTCCGCCTGGGCAAATGTTTTGTTGACGCCAAACGCCAGGAGGGCGAGGGCTCCGATGGCAGCAAGGAAACGCCACGTCAACAACTGTCTCACTGATCCAACGGTACCGAAACAGCCGGCTCCGGGAGCGGCACCTCAGGGGTGACGCTCGTCAGCTGTCGTCTAACATGGTGACGGCAACCGCAGCAGCGCGCGCCGCAGCCGCACCGATTTGGTCGATCACGCTGTCGACGTGCGCGAGCCCAACGAAAATTGCCTCGTAGGCCCCTGGGGCCATTGCGACCCCCTCGGCAAGCATCGCTCGGAAGAACGCTGCAAACGCCGACTCATCGGTCGTCCTGGCATCATCGAAATTGCGGACAGGGTTCGCCGCCTCAGCACCACAGACGATGCCGACGAGCGTTCCCACCACGGGGAAACGAGCGGGGAAGCCGGCGCTGGCGCACCCGTCGCTCATCAGCGCTGCGAGGTGACCGGCACGCATCGACAACTCGGCGTACACGTCCGGGGTGAGTTGGTCAAGCGCAGCCAATCCTGCAGCTGTCGCCAACGGATTGCCCGACAAGGTCCCTGCGTGGAAGACGGGCCCCAGCGGGGACAGGTTCTCCATCACATCGGCACGACCGCCGACAGCGCCGATCGGCAAACCCCCACCAATGACCTTGCCGAAACAGGTGATGTCAGGAACGACGCCGTACTTCGCCTGCGCACCGCCCGAAGCGAGGCGGAATCCGGTGATCACCTCGTCGAAGATGAGCAGCGCGCCAACTCGGTCGCACTCGGCACGCAAGCCCTGCAGGAACCCGGGCTCGGGAGCGACAACGCCCATGTTCGCTGCCACAGGCTCAACGATCACCGCAGCCACCTCATCCGTTAGCGATGGAACGACGTTGTATGGCGCAACCATCGTCTCGGCCACCGCCGCATTCGGCACGCCCGCCGTGCCTGGAAGACCGAGGGTGGCGATCCCGCTGCCACCGGCCACGAGTAAGGCATCGGTGGCACCGTGAAAGTTGCCGGCAAATGTGACGATCCGATCGCGCCCCGTGACACCTCGAGCAAGGCGGATCGCAGTACTCGTCGCTTCGGTGCCCGAGTTCATCAAGCGGACCCGTTCGCAGCTCGGCACCCGCTCGGCAATCGCCTCGGCCAGTTTCATCTCGCGCGGGGTCGGGGCACCGAACGACGTCCCGTCGGACGCAGCGGTCGACACCGCCGCCGTAATCGCCGGGTGGGCGTGTCCGAGAATCACTGCGCCGTAGCTCTGAACGAGATCAAGGTACGTGGTGCCTTCGATGTCGATTATCGAGGCCCCGTCGGCGCGGGCAACGACATAGGGTTCACCTCCAACCGACCGAAAGGCCCGGATCGACGAGTTGACACCACCAGGGATGGCTGCGCAACTGCGCTCGAAGAGTGTCTGACTAGACGGCACGCCAGCGCCCGTACACACCGTCGGTGAGCACCCGGCTGCAACGCAGGTCTCGGCGTCGCAGAGCGGAATCATCCCGCTCATCCGAACTCCTCGGTTCGATCGACGCTGGTTGACGGCGAGACCATCGAACGCTCAGCAAACCATCGGGTGAAGTAGGTCAAGATGATCGTGGCACCGGCCCGCTTAATGGCAACCAGGTGCTCAAGCGCCACCGCATCGCGATCGATCCAGCCACGTTCACCGGCCGCATGGACCATTGCATACTCGCCGCTCACCTGGTACGCCGCAACTGGGACGTCGACGTGATGAGCGACGTCGGTGATGACGTCGAGATAGGCCATCGCCGGCTTGATCATCACCATGTCAGCGCCCTCGTCGATGTCGAGGGCGACCTCGCGCATCGCCTCCCGCGCCGTGCGGAAATCCTGTTGGTAACCCTTGCGATCGCCGCCATCAGCAATCGACACATCGACGGCGTCGCGGAATGGACCATAGAGGGCGCTCGCGTACTTCGCCGAGTAGGCAAGAATCGCAACATCAGGGAATCCCGCCTGATCGAGCGCGCCGCGAATCGCCGCGATCTGTCCATCCATCATGCCGCTCGGTGCCACGACGTGAGCGCCGGCCGATGCCTGGGCAATCGCAGCCTTGGCATAGATTTTGAGCGTTTCGTCGTTGTCGACTACTCCGTGCTCGTCGACGATCCCACAGTGCCCGTGGTCGGTGTATTCGTCGACGCAGAGGTCCGCCATCAGAACGATCGAGTCGCCAAACTCGGCACGCAGATCACGGAGAGCGACCTGTACGATCCCGTCAGGATCGTACGCACCGCTCCCTTGTGCGTCCTTGTGTTTTGGTACTCCGAAGAGAATTACCGCCTTCACTCCGAGATTGATCAGGTCGCCGACCTCAGTCCGAAGCGACTGGCAGGTGTGTTGTACAACTCCGGGAAGCGACTCGATGGGCTTCGGCTCGTTTATACCCTCCCGGACAAATAGCGGCGCAACTAGGTCGTCGACACGTACGTGCACGTCAGCAACCAGGTCACGGAGCGCAGCGTTGCGCCGAAGACGTCGCATCCTTACGTGTGGCCTGTCAGGAGTGTCGCCGTTCACGCGACCAGCCTAAGGGTGGCGCCTCGACACCACCCAGCCCGACCGCCATCACTCCTAGCTGCTTTGATTGCCAGTACCAGGCGATCACGGCAAGTAGCGTTACGGCGTGTCCGTGCAGGCCTGGTTCTCGAACGACGATGTCGACATCGATCCCGGTGAGTCACTCACGCTGAAGCTGTCAGTGCAGAACCTCGGCGAGTCGACTGAGAGCTTCACAATCGTGCCGAGTGGACTCAACGCGGACTGGGTGAACGTCGAGCGGGGCAACATCACCCTGTTCGGCGGCGCACTCGGATCCATCGACGTTCTCATCACCCCACCAAAGCTGCCATCAACGACCGCCGGGCCGACAGTCGTCGGCGTTCGCACCATCCCGACGAACGAACCCGATGAGAGCATCGTCGCCGAGACAACACTTAACATTAGATCTTTCGACCATCGACGAATCGTTGCGCTGCAGCCGGTGATCCGGGCGCGACACCGAGCCAGCTACGAGTTCATGGTGGAGAACCACGGCAACGGCCTCGCCAGCTGCCGGATTCGTTTGATCGATCCCACAGGTCGCATCGATGGGAGCTTCGATCCGCCCGCCGTGGGTGTCGCCCCCGGCGGTGCCAGCCTTGTGCGCCTCAGGGCGAGAGCCAAGCGCGGCGTGTTTCGCCGCGGAACCCGCACCCTCAACTTCGAAGTCGGAGCCGAGCAGCCCGGCCATGAGCTAACAGCGACCGATCTGTCACTGGTCCAACCCCCGACGGTGCCTGGCGCGGCGATCGTCCGCATGCTCGCAGTCGCAGCGATTCTCGGTGCAGCCGTTGCAGCCTGGTTCGGAGTAATCGATCCGGCGATCAACGATGCTGCGAGCGACGCAGTCGACGAGCGTCTCGTAGAGTTCAACGAAGCCGCCAGCGAACTTGCCGATGGTACCGATGCCTTTGTTCCCGTCAGCACCGTCGCCGGTGCCGACGTCGCGCTCTCGACGTCCGAAGACGGCGAACCCGTCTTCTTCCGCCTGAGTGTCACCCCACCCGCACTTGAGACCGCCGACGAGGTGTACACCGTCAACGACGGGATGCTCTTCGACCTCACCGACCTCCGCGTCGAAAACAGCAACAGCGATGCCGGCCGGGCAGCGCTGCTCATCAATGGTGAAGAGGCATTCGTCTGGTCCCTCGCAAACATCCGCGGCTCCTTATTCGAACCCAACATCACCCAGATCCGTCTCGAGCCCGGCGACAACCTCACGTTCAGCGTGCGATGTGACATCGTCGGCGACCCGACGCTCGCAACGTGTTTTGACGCCGTCAACATCGGCGGCCGATCCATTGAGATCGACGAAATCTGACTCGCCTCCGGAAACACGCCCGTCGCCGGACATTGACCGGCTTTGTTCAGCCGAGACCGAAGCCGGGAAGACCGATGTACGTCTGATTCTCCTCAACGACTTCGACCGGAGCGCTGGCAGCAGCGCCCGAATCCGATTGCACGACGATCGTACGATCGCCGCCGCGCTCATTCGGGTCGACGGGCACACTGACCAAGAAGTTGCCATCCGCATCGGTCACGGCAGTGACGGACGAGTCCGAACCGCCACCGAACACAATCGTCACGTCGGTGTTCGCTGGGTAGTGGCTGCCTGCTGCGAGGAAGTCCTGACCAGCCTCGACGGACTCCGCATCGATCATGACGACCGGCTCGTACTCGCCGTCGCCGGTCAACACCATCGTTGTGTACTGATCGTCACGGGTTGCCAGCTGGACCAACGCAGTACGTCGGCCAGCCTCGGATGGCGCGAAGATCACGCCGACACTGCAGGCTGCGCGCGGGTTGAGCGGCCGGAACACACAGTTGTTACTGGCGAATCTGAAGTCGTCGGCATGGGCTCCGGAGATCCCGAACGACGTGATCTCGGTCGGGGTGAGTCCGATATTGCTTAGGTCAAACTGGAACTCGACACTCGGCTCGCCGACGACGACGGTCCCGATGTCAATGCTCGCTGGCTCGATCCGCAGAGCCGGATTTCCACCGGCCCCCTGAAGTGCTGCCGAAATCGACACAGCACCAAAGCCCTCTTCGGCCACCGTCAGAGTTGCGCTCGATGCCTCTGGGGCGGAGGGCATAAAGGTGAATGCCACGGTGCAGGCGCCGCCCGCTGGAACCGAGATATCGAGGAGGCAGGTGCTCTTCGCGGCGTTGATCTCAAACCGGGGGTTCGAAACGATGACCGAGGTCGGCCGGAAGGAGGACGGGCCGTCGTTGATCACTGCGACGTACCACTCGTCGCTCGCGAGCCCGACCAGAGTGGTCCCCACGTCAGCGTCAGGCAGTGAGAGCAGCGGTTCCGATGACCGCGCGACGACCTGACGACCGGCGAGCGCCACGTCGACGAGAAGATCGGCGGCGGCCGCCGTGTCGAACACTGCGGTTCGGCCGGTATCACTGAGATCAGGATGGGCATGGACACCGGGCGCCGGGAGGACGCCGTCCACGGTATTGGTGACGCGGGTAAGCCGACCGTTGCGGACCTCGGCGAGGAGAATGTCCCCGTCATTTCCGCTCCCCACGCCAGGCACCTCAATGAGCTGCAGATTCGGCGCTCGGGTCACGAAGGCGACGAGCTGACCGTCGCCCGAGATCGACGGTTGCGTGGACGGGGACGTTCCCGCAATGGTCAAACCCGACTCGTCGGTCGCGTCATCGTGGGCACTCACGATGGCGGTGGCGAAGGTCTCGGCGACGCCGATCTCGCCGTCGTCATCGCTGTCACGGTCAACTATGAAGACCTGGCTCGGGCATCCCTCGATGCAATCAGGATATTCCGCATCCGCAAGTCCGATGTCGGACGACGTGAATGTGACTGCGAGTCCGCGACTCGAAACGTCGGGCTCGGCCGCACCGGCTGTGGAGGGCGATCCATCCGGGAGCGAACTGATCAGCGTCACGGCCAGGAACGGATCAGATTCGGCAATCGTCCACGAGTAGATCTGCGCAGTCGCCGCTCCACCGTCGACCAGACCCTCAGACCAGCCCGGTACGGCGTCGGACGACACCGCATCGGATCGGTACACGAGGTGTTCCCCGTTGCCTGAGAGAACCGGCTGGTCAAGCCCGCGATGAATGAATACGTCAGCCGGCGAGTCGGCTGGCGCGCCGACGACAAACCGAGACCGAGCTAGGTCGTCAATCGGCACGGTGGCGTCGACCAGCGAGATCGTCGTGATGCCCTCGGCATCGAAGAGGTGATCAGCGGGGTGTGTGTAGGCGACCAGCGTGCCGCTGCGTGATGTCGTTGGACGAGCGACAACCACGTCGTCACGGGCAATTCCACCAGAACCAGTTCGGCTCGACATGAGCTCCCAATCGCCGACCGTGCCCTCGCAGTGCGGCAGCATCGTACGGTACACATCCCAGCGATCGCCCCTGTCGTCGTCGCGGAAGACATCAAGCGCCATCTGTGTGACGGCCACGACTGCGCACCCATTGCCTGACATCACCGGGTGCACGGAGTCGCCAGCTCGCAAGCCGTCGGGAACTGGACTCAATTCGGTCGTTTCACCAGTTTCACGATCAGTGAAGAAGATCGTGGAGGTCCGATCGTCGTCGGGCGAAGGCGGTGCACCCTGGAACGCAACATACCGACCATCTCCAGATACCGATGGGTGCGCTCCGATCCCAGCGCTGACCGCCCCCGTGCTCATGTCGACCGGTGTGGCTTCGGCTTGCGTGAGGAGGACCTGCGGCGTGGCTCCCACTTCACCGGTATTCACGAACATCAGCAGTCCGGCAAGAAACGCGACCGGACATATGAGTGTCCATCGCCGTCTGCGATCTTTGCGGCGGTCGTCTGCCACGATGCTCCTCGTTCGGTCGTGCACCGAAAGCGCGGGTCGAATATCCCACGCAATACGGCTCGTCGACAAGTCTGCCAGGAAACCGCCAAGGAAATTCACGTTGCCTGGGATTGGCCCCACGCTTCAATCAACTCGTCAACGACTCCTGCAAGTGAATGGTGAGCGGCAATGTGGGAAATCCTGAGACCTGATTCGATGGCGGCCGCCGACGTCGTCGGGCCGATTGCGACCACGATCGGTGGCAGCGCCCCAGCCGGATTCTCGAAGGCGTTGACCCAGCCCAACGCCGCCGATGCACTAGCGAAGACCACCGCGTCGGCTCGGGCGATCGACGCACAATCATCGACGGTCGGGCGGCGAAGCAACGTGTGGTACGCCACGACTGCGTTGACCTCGTGTCCTGCTGCCCGCAACCCGTCGACCAGCGTCGACTCGGCCCGATCGGCCTGGGCGACCAACACACGTCGGGGCTGGTCGTGAAGCGCTACGAATTCTTCCACCAACGCGCTCGCGAGCTGACGGTCAGGCACGAGATCTGCGGGACGACCGCAGCATTCTTCAAGCCGTACTGCGGTCGCTGTTCCCACGGCGGCAAGGGAGACACTCGGTCGCATGACGACGCCAGCCGCAACCCGATCTGCCCCTGCTGCAGAGGTGACAATGACCCAGTCAGGCTCGGCTCGCCACGCCTCAACCAAGGCCGTAGGGTCGACATCAACCACCTCGATCAAAGGCACGTGGAGGACTTCCGCTCCCTGCACGTTGAGCAGTTGACCCAACTGACCGCGCTGCTCACGGGTGACCACGACAGTGCACCCACTGAGCGGCTGAGTCACCCCAACTGCTCCTGCAGCTGCCGGGCAGACGTCCGTGCGAGACCAAGGTCAGCGGCGGAGTCGACGCCCCCAGGCGACAGCGCCACCACGTCGCCGACCCAACGACCCTGATCAGGGTCGGCGAGGAATACGCGCAAGTCGTCATTAACGACATGGCCGCCGACCGGGAGCGAGCAACCACTGCCCAGCTCCGCAAGAAATGCCCGTTCGACCTCCACACGACGCCTAGTCGGGCCGTGGTCAACCGTATGCAACACCTCAATGGTCATGTCATCGCGAGCCCGACACTCGACAGCAACGCAACCCTGGCCGACCGCAGGGACGAAACGTTCGACGTCCAGCTCCTCGTCGATTCGGTCGGTCATACCGAGTATCTCGAGCGCAGCGCGCGCCATGACAATCGCTCCACCCTCGGGCACTTTGTCCAACCGGGTGTCAATGTTGCCGCGTAATTCGACAAACGTGAGATCCGGTCGAACCGCCGCCAGCTGGGCCCGACGCCGAACCGACCCTGATGCGACGGTGGCACCTGCGGCAAGGCCATTGAGCGTCGACCCGACCAGCACATCATGCGGGCTGCGGCGCTCTGTGAACGCAGCGATCACCAGGCCGACGGGCGGAGCCGACGGGAGATCCTTCGCCGAATGGACCGCTATGTCGGCACGACCATCGAGGACGGCTCGCTGGACTTCCTTAACGAACACCCCTTGTCCGCCGATCGTGTGGAGCGGAACATCCAGACGGATGTCGCCAGTTGTTTCGATGAGAACAAGTTCGACCATTCGACCACTAGAAGCGGTAACCGACGCCGCAACGACGTTCGCCTGTGCGAGCGCCTGGCGCGACCCCCTTGTAGCGAGCCGAAGCGGGACGGAGTTATGTGGCACGCCAGCGGACCAGCTCAGCCGAGGTTGAACAAGTCACGCACAGCAGCCGCATTGCGATCCCCCTGGGGTGTCCCCGCGTCTGTCTTCAATCGCACCGACGGCTCATGGAGCAATTTCGAGATGATTGCCTTAGTGAGCGCCTCGACCGAGTCGCGATCGGCGGCGGACAGATCCGCAAGCCGACTCGAGAACCGGTCGAGCTCGGCGGCTCGAACGTCATCGGCGGCCTGACGCATCGAGGCAACGAGCGGCGCAGCCTGGCGCGCTGTCTGTTCGACCTTGAAGTTCTCAACCTCTTCGGCGACAATCCGCCGGACCATATCGGCCTCTTTGGCGCGCTGCGCTCGGCCTCTGTCAGCCCAGTCACGCAAATCATCGAGATCGAACACCGTGACGCCATCGAGGTCAGCGACACCCGGCTCGACGTCGCGCGGTACCGCAATATCAACGACGAGCAGCGGACGATCCACCTCGGCGCGAGCACGCTCAATCGACTCGATCGTGATGACTGCTGCCCCGGAGCCCGTGGAAGCAACCACGACGTCGGCACTGGCGAGTGCTTCATCCAGGCGTTCGAAGCCAAGTGCAGTTGCGCCGACACGCTGGGCCAAAGCAGCGCCACGTTCCGGCGACCGATTGACAACGCAAATGTCCGCGCCGCCAGCTTTGTGTAAAGCCATCGCAACGCCCTCGCCCATCGATCCGGCTCCGACGACGGTTACGCGACGGTTGGACAGATCACCGGCCACATCGCCGAGCATTTCCACCGCAGCATGGCTGACCGAGGCGGTGCCGCGCCCGATAGCGGTTTCACTTCGTGCTCGCTTGCCTGTTTCGACCGCCGAGCGCATCAGCAAATTCAACCCCGAGCGCGCAGCGGCTTCGTCGAGCGCTACCTGCCACGCAGTACGGACCTGTCCCAGGATCTCGCCTTCTCCGAGGACCGCGGAATCCAGCCCCGCTGCCACCTCGAACAGGTGCCCGACGGCGGCGCCGTCGTGCTCGCTGAAGAGATGCGGGCTGAGTTCGTCGACGTCGAGCTCGCCGAGCTCGCAGAGAAAATCGCAAATATCGGCATACGCGCCATGGAATCGCTCCGCAATGACGTAGATCTCCGTCCGATTGCAGGTCGACAATACGACTGCCTCGCGGATGTTGTCTCGCTGCGCAAGCCCGTTGACCCGCTTAGCCAGATCGTCGGGCGCGATCGTCAGACGCTCGAGCAACGGCAGCGGGCCGCTGCGGTGGTTGACGCCGACGACAAGAATGGACATGTCTCTACAAGCTTAGGCCGATGCGCCACGTCGACCATTGCCGGGAACAGCCTTGAGTTTCGTCGCTTCGCGTACGTTCGCACGGCGCTGCTCGTGATAGCTCAAAATCTGCAGTTCAACGGCAAGATCGACTTTCCGAACGCTGATGCCGTGAGGCGTGTTGATGATCGTCGGAGCGAAGTTCAAAATGCTCGTGATCCCAGCAGACACGAGCGAATCTGCGGCGTGCTGAGCTGCAACAGCTGGCGTTGCGATCACCCCGATCGAGATCTTCCGAGAGTGCACAACAGCGGCCAACTCATCAAGGTGGCGCACACGCACGCCACCGACGACAGTTCCGATCTTGGCCGGATCGACATCGACCACGCCACCAACAGGAAACCCGCGCTCTCCGAACCCGCCGTAGCCCGCAAGGGCGTTGCCGAGATGGCCGGCGCCGACGACAACGACATGCCATTCGTGCGTCAGACCCAGCTCCCGTTTAATCTGGAAAACTAAAAACTCAACGTCGTAGCCGACACCGCGGGTTCCATAACTGCCTAGGTACGAAAGGTCCTTGCGCACCTTTGCGGCGTTCACACCACCGAGCTCAGCGAGCTCCTCGGACGAAATATTAGTGATCCCAAGTTCAAACTGGTCGGAGAGCAGCTTGAGGTACACCGGCAGGCGCGACACAGTCGCTTCGGGAATTCGACGTCGATTCCGCTGACCGGCCACCCGCCCAACATACGACGCTTGTGCACAGTTTCACAAAGCTGTGCTGATGCAATTCGGGGGATGTTACGAAAGTCTCACCGAGTAGATAGAAAAGTACTCAGTCGAGAAGGCGACGGCGTACAAGCTTGCCGGTTGTGTTCCGCGGTAGCTCGTCGACGAACAGCACCTTGTTCGGACACTTGTAACGCGCAAGATGATCGCGACAGAACTCAATCAGCGTCTCCTCATCGATGTCCGACCCGTCAGCGGCCACCACGAATGCCTTGACAGCCTCGCCCGTGTGCGGGTGCGGCACGCCAACCACTCCCACCTCTACGACGTCGGGGTGAATCGCCAGAACTTCCTCAACTTCCGCCGGATACACGTTGAAGCCCGACACGATGACCAAGTCCTTCGCCCGATCGACAAGCCAGATGTAACCGTCGTCATCGACCGTGGCCATGTCACCGGTTTTCAACCAACCATCTTCGGTCAACACCGCATCGGTTGCCTCCGCATCGCGGAAGTATCCGGCGAACACGTTGGGTCCGCGAACCCAGATTTCACCGACATCTCCGGCAGGGATGTCACCGTCGACGTTCACCAGGCGGACCTCTACCCCGTCAAGCACCCGACCGACCGATCCGAACCGGACAGACGCTCCCATCGACGAGGTGACAATCGGCGACGCTTCGGTCAGTCCATACCCCTCGAGGATCTCAACTCCGAAGCGGTCGCGCATTAGCTGTGACGTAGCGATCGGCAGCTTCGCCGCTCCCGACAGCCCCAACCGGATGTTCGCGAACTCACTGCCTTGGAGCTGATCGAAGTATGCGAACGCTGACCACATCGACGGCGATCCAGGCAGCACCGTCACACTTCGATCGACGAAGGTCTCGACGGCCGTGACCGGATCGAACCGCTGTACAAGCAGCACGGTCGCACCGACTGACAACCCCAGGTTGAGCGAGACGTTCAAACCAAAAATGTGGAACAGCGGCAGCACAGTGTAAATCACGTCGTCGGCGACCACGTGACCTTCTGCGCACAAGCTCTGGCCTATGTTCGCCAGCAGGTTGCCGTGACTGAGCATTGCTGCCCGCGGCTTGCCAGCTGTTCCGCTCGTGAACATCAGGGTCGACAGATGATCAGGGTCAACATCGACTCGGTCGACAGGTTCGACGGCGAGCAGATCATCGATCAGTACGTCACCATCGGACGCGTGAGCCGCGTCGCAGGTAACAACCGTCGTCACCGACGGGACCTCAGATCGGTCCACGTTCGCCCATGTGACTGCGCTTAGCTTCTCGATGACGACCACCGAGGCGCCAACGCTCGCGATCTCCGGCTCGAGTTCAGGGGCCGGGCTGAGCGGATTAAGGGGAACCACGACAGCACCGAGCCCAAGCGCAGCGTAATATGCGATCACGAAGTGGTCTGAGTTGCTGCACAACAGGGCAACACGGTCACCGTCACGAACGCCGAGCGAGGACAGGCCGCCGCGTAGCCGATCGATCTGATCACGGAGCTGGCCATACGTTGTCGGCTGGCCGCGGTGGATCAATGCGATCGAGTCGGCTGCATGATCATCGATGATGCTGGCGAGATTCACGTTAGTAACTCCATCGTGCTTCTTCGACAGCGACGTCAGAGTCGAACGAGCGACAAGATTCCAGCGATCAAGATCGCAGCGAGCAGAATGCCGAGGGCAAGTGTGGTGGCGGGGCGCATGGGTCTTAAACGCTAACGGGTGGTGAGGTCGACCTTGACGGTCATCCCCGAGTCGCCGTCGTCGGCGAGCGCCGTGATCACGACCTGATCCCCATCGGCGATGCCGAGTTCATCGGCCGCCGAGCGCTGGTTCATGACAAGGGCAAGCATCCCGTTGGCGTCGACGACCATCCCAACGGCACCGGCGGCAACGTCGGCGAACGACGCAACGCGGGTGGCCGCACGAGTCGACCCACCGGTCGGATCGGTCGGAGCACTAAATCGCACCTGAACGTCGGCGGCGAGTTCCTCGGGAAGATCGTCGGGGCCGATGTTGAGCTGGACATTGCCGAACCGATCCGTCCAGAGAGCCTGTGCGATCACAAGTGAATCGTCGATCTGTGGCAATGGGACTACGCCCGGGAAGAGCAGATCGACATCGACCTCACTTCCCAAGTCGAGCAAGTCGACCCCGGTGCACAGCGCGGCAGCAGCCGGGGCGAAGACATCGCGACCATCGAAGGTTGCCCCCGGCGTTTCAAGGCGGTGGTCGGGATTATCGAGTTGGACAGCCCGCTCGGCACCTCCGGCCATCGCAACAGCGGGAGCCAGTAAACCGTTGTCGGGTCCGATGAGCACCCCCTCCCCATCGGCAACCTCGACTGCGATGCCCCTTCGCGCCGTGCCCACTCCGGGGTCGACGACCGCCATCACGATGCCGGACGCCACATAGCTGATCGAGCGGGCAAGCGCGAGAGATCCGGCGCGCACGTCGAATGGACTAATGCCATGGGTGAGGTCGATCACTCTCGCATGCGGTGCCAGCTCACGGATCACCGATTTCACAACACCGACAAACTCATCGTCAGTCCCGTAGTCAGAGAGGAAGGAAATGGTGTCGTACCGGCGGCCCATAACGGACCTGACGATATCGGCCTTGGAGTTCACGGACGGGGCCCGGACGCGACAAGGGCTGATGCCAACCCCCCGATGGCACCAGCCCTGTCGGCGCTGTCCTCCTGCTGCGTCGTGTCACCACCACGCAGCAGACGAACGCGTCTCCACATCGGTCACGATAGGCCTGAAACTCCAGCGTGAAAAGGGGCACACGAAAAATAGTTGGGTTGATAGCCACCGGTTGGTCACGTCAGCCAAGCTCGCGACTGCGTGCACTCGCAGCCGCAACCGCGTCCGTCACGGTTGCCCGCAGATCATGCTCGTCAAAACGCGCTAGCCCAGCAGCCGTCGTCCCCCCGGGCGATGTGACGTCACGACGCAACTGGCCCGGATCCCGCTCCCGGTCAAGGAGTGTTGCAGCACCCAGCAAAAGTTGAGTAACCACACGCTCCGCAACGTCGGGCTCAATCCCTTCGGCGATCGCCGCATCGGTAAGTGCCTCTGCGAACAGGAAGACGTAGGCAGGGCCCGAACCCGCAACGCCCGTGAACGCGTCAAGAGATGCTTCATCTAGTCGCTCGACAATGCCCACCGAACCGAGGATCGCTTCGGCCCACGCAAGGTCGCTATCCGAGGCGGTCGCTCCGCCGGCAATCGCCGCGGTGCCGAGACCGACAAGTGCCGGAGTGTTCGGCATCGCGCGAACGACAGCCACACTCGGACCAGCGGCTGCATCAAGCGCAGCCAGAGTGACCCCAGCGGCGATCGAAAGGACCCTGCGAGCCCCCGCGGCAACCGCTCCGTGAACGGCGTCAGCCACATCATCGGGTTTCACGGCAATCACCGCCGCAGCACATGGCGGAACGACGGCAAGGACCTCTACGCCGGGGAACAACTCGATGAGTCGCACTCGTCGAGCCTCCAACTGCTCAACCACAGCGAGTGATGCCGCGTCATACTCACCCGATGCGAGCATCCCACCCAGCAGCGCGGCACCCATCTTGCCACCGCCGATCATTGCGACGTCGATCTCTTTCATCTCCCGGACCGTAGTGCGAACGCATCGATGACCGCCCGAGCGGATGCGGGGGACCGACTCCCGAGAGATGCACCCGCTCGAGGGAGTCCGCCACGGAGTCGCCGGATCACCACACGGAAAACCGAACTGCGAGAGTCGCTTCCATTAACTGCGTTTCATCAACCTCACGCACAACTCGACGCTGAATCGCCCCGGGAAATCCGCGCATTCGGTCAGTTGTCGGGGGCGAAGTGGCGGGCGAAACCGATCCGGAGCAACGGTGTAAATGTTTGCTCCACAGTGGCGTAGACGGTGCCAAGGATCCGATCGATATCGTCCTTGCCGACGACCGCTGTGGGAAGCTCACCCCTCAGGTAGACGGCATCCTCCGCGCCAATCGAGAAGTGCACCCCAATGAGCCGGTCGTTACGGCGCAGAAGATTCTCGAACAACTGCTGCTCGTTCTCCTCCGGAGCTGGCATCACATAGGTCTCATAGCGAAACGTCCGCTGCCCGAGGGTGAGCCACACGGTGGTGAACTCCTTTTCCTCACCGCGCATCCGCACGTACCAGCGAATGATGTCTTTTTCTGCCCGGTCGACCGCGACGATGTGCTCATGCTCGGCATCGAGCTCCCTTATCCACTGATCGACTCTGCGCTCCAGCGCAACAAGCTGCGGCGCATCGTACGCGGCGCTCATCAGATGACCCGCCCCTCGAGCACGACGCCGGAGACCGGGGGGGACTCGCAGCTGACTCGGGAGGTGACGGCAAGGTCCTCGTACAGCCCACGCAGCTGCGCAGCTGCAGCATGCCACGTATACGACGACGCTCGGTGGCGCGCCGCCACACTCATCGCAGTTCGCAGTTCGGAGTCATCGAGTATCTCGGCCATCGCTCCGCCATAGTCGCTCGGATTGCGACCCTGAATCAAACGCCCGGTCGATCCGTCATCGACCAGGCTGAGCAGACCGCCGACTGCACTCGCCACCACTGGAGTCCCGCAGGCTGCAGCCTCGAGCGCGACGAGCCCGAAGCTCTCCGACCGGCTCGGTACGACGACAACGTCGGCGGCTCGGTAGTAGCTCGACAGGACGTGATGCGGCTGGGGCGGGACAAAAACGACGCTGTCGTGCAGGTCAAGTTCGTCAACAAGATCGTGGGCCCGCTGTGTCTCGAATCCGCCACCCTGTCCACTCGCTCCCCCAACGATGACCAAGGTCGCATCCAAATGGCCGCGCTGTCGAAGATCGGCCAACGCCCGAATCGCCACATCTGGACCCTTCAGGGGCTGGATCCGACCCACAAAGACGATCAACGGGATTGTGAGATCCAGGCCGATTGCCCGGCGGGCACCCGCTTGATCACCCGGCGCAAAGAAGGCATGTTCGACGCCGGGAGCGATGATCTCAATACGACCGCGCGGATCGCCGTAGAGCCGTCGGAACTGCTCCTCCTCCTCCGCACAGCTAACACAGATCGCGTCTGAGCACTGAATGATTTCTTCTTCCGCACGATCGCGCCATTCGGGCTCGGGGTCGCCGCCCTCGGCCTTTACCCGGGCGAGCGTGTGAAACGTCGACACGAAAGGAACGCCCAATTCGTGCTTTAGGTGGTGTCCGATGACACCGCTAAGCCAGTAGTTGCCGTGGATGACGTCGGGAGCTCCGTTGGCGCGGAACCACTCCATCACACCGTGACAGAACTCCGCCGAGACCTCAGCCAACGCTTCCTTCGGCAGGTGATGCGGTCCAGCCTCAATGTGCACGACGCGATGGTTCGGTTCAACTTGGACCTCGGGAGCGAGGCCCTCCCTATCTGATCGGGTGAAGGTGACACACTCGACACCCGTCTGGGACAACGACGACACGAGTTCGCGAACATAAACGTTCATGCCGCCGCTGTCGCCCGACCCGGGCTGCAAGAGCGGCGACGTGTGGAGAGAGATGACCGCGACGCGCCTGACTCGACGTTCGCTCACTTCGGCCACAACCTGGGTCAGTCAGCCATTAACGTGTCGACGCTCGCTTCACCGTCGCGGTAACGGCGAACAAGCTCTGCGCTCAAGACGTCAAGCTCGTCGAAGCGCTCCCGTCGGTCCTGTGACACCCGCCGTTCAAACGCCGAGATCGCGTCGGCGAGCGCCTGCAACTCTGCCTCGTCGAGTTCTTCAAGTCGCCCGTATCGATGCTCGGCGCAGACCGCGTCGAGCTCGACCGACAACGCATCGTCACTCAGGTCCTCGGCCGGTCGAGGAGGGCGGGCCGGCCCACCGGTGAGATGCTGCGACAAAACGTCGGTGACGTCGTCTGCTAGATCGCCCGCAGACGATCGGCGGGCCAACTCGGAGTTGACCAGGTCGAGCCGTGCCTGCGCGACGCGTCGTGCGTACGACACGACGTCGTCACGTTGCTGCAGCTCGCTGCGCAGCTCACGCAACTCGGCCAATGACAGTGCCGATGCGTCGATCGGAGAGCCGGCTGTCTGGTTCTCGTCGTTGCTCATGTTGCTCCTCCCGAGACCGGCGGCAGGACAGCCAGCTCGTCCCCGGGCCCGATCGAAGTATCAAGCTCAACATCATCACCATTGACCCACACCCGACACGTTGCAAGGACGTCGGCGAACCGCGCTCCGTAGCGGGCTTCAGCCAAACGCAGGACGTCAGCCACCGTGGCACCATCGATCACATCTCGACCGACTCCCGCAGCCTCGCGGGCCGACGCGAAGAGTCGAACTTGTGCCATTCACTCCAACCTACTTGGGTACCTTCCAATCCGAGCGATCGGTCGCCCCTGCACTGAGTGATCTGGAAACGAGATCTCGCCGTGGGATGCGACGGCGATATCGTGAGATCACTGTGGGAACCGCGAAACGAGAACGTCAGAAAGCCAACAAAGCGAGGCGCGAGCAAGAGGTCGCACGACAGCAAACAAGATCGCGTTCGACGCGGATTGGCCTGCTCGTCGCAGCTGCGATTATCGCCGTGTTCGTGCTGGTGTTCGTCGCCGGCCGGTTCATGGGCGACGACGCCGACAGCGACACGCTGGCAGCCACCGAGGAGATCTACATCCTTGACGCCGAAATCGTTGCGGCCTAATGCGGTTTCTCGCTCGTTCTGCAGGGGCGGCGATGGCACTGGCGCTCGTCACGTTGGCGTGCTCGGGATCCAACGACACCGCCGTCTCGAGTCCGGTCGACAAGTCGACAACATCGGTTGCGGGCTCCGACATGGAGTTAGCCGAGGATGATGCCGCCGAGGTGACAGCACCGAAAACAGCGTGCCCCCCTGAGGGCGGCACCGGCGGCGTCACCCAAGAGTTCGCAGCCCCGCCACCGTTCTGCCTCGATCCTGATGCGAAGTATTCCGCAGTGGTTACAACCAGCATTGGCGGCTTCGCGATCGAACTCGACCAAGTCGCGGCTCCCATGGCCGTGAACAACTTTGTCTTTCTCGCTCGCAACAATTACTTCGACGAAACGATCTGCCATCGGGTGATCCAAGATTTCGTCGTCCAGTGCGGCGACCCGACAGCCACCGGCACCGGTGGACCCGGCTACAGCTTCGCCGACGAGCTCCCACAGGAAGGATCGTATAAGGTCGGCTCGATTGCGATGGCTAACAGCGGTCCAAACACGAACGGCAGCCAGTTCTTCATTATTTCCGGCCCTAACGGCGCAGCACTTCCCCCGCTTTACAGCCTGTTCGGTCAGGTGACGGCAGCCGACCTCGACGTCGTGGCGGACATGAACGCGTTGGGTTCAACCGACTCGAGCGGCGTTTCGTCTGAAGAACTCCGAATCGTCGACGTGACGATTATCCAGAGCTGAGCAAGCGCAACCGACCGTCCCCAGACCGTGTCCACGTCAGCCAGTCCTGCCAGCACGACGATCCCGATCGACGACAGATACCCACCAACCCAGCCGCTGTGCACGACCATCTGATCAGGAACGTCGTGCATGGCCTACGGGTCTGCGGCCAGCTGGGCACGGGAGCAGGTCGAGGTGCACCGGGCCAGGACGACTCAGACGGCCTCGTCGCGTTCGAGTTCGTCCACGCCGTCCTGAGGAACCTTGACTCGGAGATGTACTGCTCTGGCGACGAGATGGGTTCCAACAGGCGACGTCAGCAGTTGTAGGATTGCGACGAGCGTGAGCGTTGCGATCGCCCCAAACGTGCGAATCCGGAGAGCCGCACCGATCGTGACGAGTACCAGGCCGAGGGTGGGGCTTTTCGCGGCGGCATGCATCCGCGAGAACGGGTCTCGGAACTTGTGTACGCCGATCCCGGCGAGTAAAGCGAACAATGCGCCGACGATGAGCGCAACTCCACCGAGTAGGTCAAGCAGCCCACCCACGTCAGCTCCCTCGCCGTTCGATGAACCTGGCGAGGATCGCCGTGCCGACGAACCCACTGATGGCGACGACCAAGACGGTGCTTTCCACGACGCCGCTCCCGGGTCGCACCGATGCGACGGTCACGCCGATGACGATGGTCGACACAAATCCATCGACGGAAATCACGCGATCGGCGAGCGCAGGCCCGCGCAGCATTCGCGCAACGAACAGAACTGCAGCCAACGAAGTGATGGCGAGCGCAACGTCAATCATGAGGTCTCCTCCGTGGACTCTCGGCGTCCATCGCCACCGGTCGGGTGCAGCTTGGCCTCGTACGCGATGACGTCGGCGTGCGCAAGGGAGCGGTCCACATCGGAGCCGAATGCCTTGAGCGCCAACTCCTCAAGCCTCAGCACTTGAAGCCGGACCGCTTCGATATCTTGGCCGTAAAGGCAGTGCACGTAGAGGACTGCACCGGCGGTCATCTCGTCAATGATCCCGTCGCCGTCGTAGTCGAACTCCTCTCGCACATGACGCGTGACGTCCACGGTCATGGTCCCTGGCGTCAGGGTGATCGAGTTGGCCACCAGGTTGACCACCGCGTTGGAGCCGCCTCGAATCGGAACGGCGATGATCGCCGTATGCGTCCCGTCGCTTGGGGTCAGGATCTCGATGGCAAGGCGGAAGTTCGACAAGACGAGCTGCCAAATCAAGACGGCTACATAGACGAGGGCCCAGTGCGGATGGAAGTAGGTCGGTCGAAGCGACGCCGAATCGAGGCGCGCGACCAGCACGACTAGGCCGGCTATCGCGATCCCACCGAGGAGGTTGGCCCAGGTGAGATCGCCCCAGAGCATGATCCACAACGCCGTCAGCCAGGACATGATTGCCGGAATCCGCAACCTGGCTCTCATGAGCCCCCACCTCCGAGCACGGCGTTGATGTATGCCGACGGATTCATGAGGTCGTCGCCCGCCCGCTCTGCCAATTCGAACATCGGACCCGCAAACACCACGAAAGAAATCGATAGCGCAACGGTCAGCCCTGTGGCGAGGACCATCAATGGCGGACCTCCATTCGTTCGCCCTTCCGCAAGCGGTGTGGCCGACTCGGGCTCACCCCAGAACACGCCGGCCCAGATCTTGGTCATCGAGAACAAGGTGAGCAGGCTGACGATCAAAGCAACGGTGACGATCGCCCATTGGGATGACATCACGCCGGCGTTGATGAGCGCGAACTTGCCCGCGAATCCAGAGGACGGAGGCAACCCGGCGAGCGACAGCGCTGGGACAGCAAAAAAGACCGCAATAATCGGCGCGCTGCGGACGACTCCACCCACGCGAGAGATGCGGCTGCTACCTGTGTGCCGGTCGATAAGCCCCGCCACGAGGAACAAGTTGGTCTTCACGAGGATCGTCTGGACGATGTAGAACACCACAGCGCTGATACCGGCGACGGTAAACAGACCGAGACCGAAGATCATGAAGCCGATCTGACCGACGATGTGGAACGACAGCAACCGCTTGAGATCGTCTTGTGCAAGCGCCCCGAGGGCCCCCACCGCCATCGTCAGCCCACCGATGATCAACAGCACAGTTCCCTGTTGGGAATCGGGCGGGAAGAGCAACGTTTGCGTCCGAATAATTGCGTAGACCCCCACCTTGGTGAGTAATCCGGCGAAGATCGCCGTGACGGGTCCGGGGGCGGTGGGGTAGCTGTCCGGGAGCCAGAAGAAAAGTGGGAACAAGCCCGCCTTGACACCGAACACGAGAATCAGCAGCAACGAGAACCCAGTCCGAACACCGGACGACAGTTCGGGGATGCGCTGAGCGAGGTCGGCCATGTTGATAGTGCCCGTCGATGCGTAGAGCAATGCGAGCGCTGTGATGAACATCGCCGACGCCACCAGGCTGATCACCACGTACGTCATCCCTCCACGCACTTGATCGGCTCGCCCGCCCAACGTCAGCAAAACGAAACTTGCGGCAAGCATCATCTCAAACGCTACGAAGAGGTTGAACATGTCGCCGGTCACGAAACTGGCCGCAACGCCTGCGGCGAGCACGAGGTAGACCGCGTCGAAGGCCAGATGGTTGTCTTCGACACCGCGCTGGCCGATTGCGTAGATCAAGACGATCAACAGCATCAGCGACGATGTGACCAACATGATCGCCGACAAGCGGTCGACGACGTAGGTGATGCCAAGGGGAGCAGCCCAGCCGCCCGCGTCCATCTTCACCACATCGTGTTCCTCGACCTGTACGAGCAGCGCAATCGAAACGCCAACCGATCCAATGAGCGCAGACAGCGCTATAGCTCGCTGAACGATATGGAAGCGTACGAAAATCACTGCGAGCGCTGCAGCGAGCAACGGAATGACGATCGGCAGAGGGACGAGCGCGCTGTTCACAACTGATCCTCCTCGTCGCCTGAGGAGTCGGTGATGTGTGCCCGTTCGGCTGCCTCCACATCGGCAACGTCGCTGTCAGTTCGCCGGCTGGCTGCGATCAGGCGGTCTTCCCGGTCGTCTGCAACCACGTCATCGTGAGTGAGCTGCCAGCTGCGGTACGCCATCGCAAGTAGAAATGCGGTGACACCGAACGTGATGACGATCGCTGTCAGGGCGAGCGCCTGAGGGAGCGGATCTGCGAAGTCCCCTTTGTCACCCTTTCCAATGACCGGCGGGATCCCCCCACCACCACCTGACGTGATCAGCAAGATATTGGTTCCATGTCCGATCAGACCGATACCGATCACGATGCGGGTCAGACGCCGTTGGAGCAGCAACCACGTGCCGAGCGAGAACAGTGTCGCTGCCGTAAACGCAAGAAGCACACTCATGATGTCTCGTTCTCTTCGAGCCGCGCGCTCGCAGCGGCGTGCTGAGTGCTCGACGACGTGTGCTGCGTTAATGCTCGGTACTCCTCGCGCACAGAGGTGGCGGGCACCGTCGGCGCTTCGACCATCTCCATTTCGTCATCGCGATCATCACCGAAAGCCTCAAAGACCATCAGGATGAGTCCAATCACCACCAAGTAGACACCCACGTCAAAGGGCAACGCCGAGGTGACCTTGATATCGCCGAGCACCGGTGGATGCAGTTCCAGCGTGGCGTGTTCAAGGATCGCCCCACCGAGCAGCATCGGGAAAACGGCCGTTCCGACGGAAAGCGCAAGCCCGGCGCCCAAAATCGTCGGCGGTTCGGAGCGAAATGATCGACGCACGGCCTCGAGGCCGCCCGTGACGTAGCGCAGCGAGACCGCAGCCGATGCGGCCAGGCCTCCGACGAAGCCGCCCCCGGGCTGGTTGTGTCCTGAGAACAGGAAGTAGAGGGACAGAACGATGATCGACGGGTAGAGCAGCCGCACCGAGACGTCGAGGACGAGCGACCGCCTCACGACACCGGCTCCTCTGTGCGCTCAAGATCCGCTAATTCTTCGTCGTTGCGTCTGCTTCCACGAGCAAGTGCGACCGCACCGACGGCGGCCACCACCAGAACGGTGATCTCCCCCATCGTGTCGACGCCGCGGAAATCGACGAGGATCACATTGACGACGTTTTTACCGTCCCCATCAGGCTTGGAACGTGCGATCATCTCGACGGAAATCGACTCCTCGGCGACATCGTCACGTGCGTTCGTCGACGCAATCGCAAAGACGAAGATCGACGCCCCGACGAGAAAAGACACCGCAAGACGAAGTGGACGTACGACTGCGGGCGCGAGGTCAATGAAGCGGGTCGGAAGGAACCGCAGCACGAGAACGAACAGCACCGTGCCGAGGGTCTCGATCGCGAACTGGGTGAGCGCAAGGTCCGGCGCACCCTGAGTCTCGTAGAGCGCCGCCATTGCGAATCCAACAGCACCGAGCATGACCACTGCGGCGATACGACGCCGGATCAACGCCGCGCCGATCGCCGATCCGATGATGATTGCGACAATCGGAACATGGATGGGATTCTCGATCCACTTCGGGAGGTCACCGAAATTGGCCAGCATCGGGATCACAGGGAGCACGACGACCGTCGTCAGGATCACCAACAGGTATGCCGGCAACGATCCGCTCTGCACAGTCCGGGTGACCCTTCTCGCTATCCAATCGATCGCCCGAATGGTCCCGCCGTACACGTCGCCGCTCGACGGCAGCGCTCGAAGCGGCTGTGCGCACGCAGTCTGGAATCGGCTGACCGGACGACGGAAGATCACGAGCAGGGTGCCGGTCGCAATGATCCCGAGCGAAATCACGAACGCCGCGTTGAATCCCGCCCACAGCTTGACCGTCGACGGCGATGCGTCAGGATCAAGGCTAAGCAGCGCAGCTTTGGTCAGATCACTGATAGCTACCGGGAAGAGACCCACCATCACGGTTAGCACCGTGAGCACCGCTGCGGGTGCAACGAAGATCGCCGAAGGGGCCGGAGCGGATCGACTGTGAACTTCATGGTCAGGGGTGCCGTAAGCACCGAACACACCGAGCACAAACCGAGCGGAGTAAGCAAATGTAAGCACCGACCCGGCGATGATCACCACGAGCGTCGCAGAGGAACCGGCGAAATCGCCGTACTCGAGATAGGCGTCGATCGCCTTCTCCTTAGCAACGAAACCAAGCAGCGGAGGCATTCCGGCCATCGACGCAGCACCGATCACAGCCATGGCCTTCACGGGCATCCACCCGTTGCCAAACCCATGCAGCTCACGGATGTGGCGGGTCCCCACCTGATGGTCGATGATCCCGACGAGCATGAACAGCGTCGCCTTGAAGGCTCCGTGCGCGAGCAGCAGCACGATGCCGGCCTGTGCGATCTTGTACTCGCCCGTCCCGACAAGCAACATCATGAAGCCAAGCTGGCTGACCGTTCCGTACGCGAGCAGCAGCTTGAGGTCACGCTGACGCATCGCACGCAGTCCCCCGATGAGCATCGTCGCCGAACCCACAACCAGCACGAACAATCGCCAGTGTCCAGTGTTCGCCACGATCGGCGAAAGACGTGCGACGAGGTACACGCCCGCCTTCACCATCGTTGCCGAGTGAAGGTACGCACTGATCGGGGTGGGGGCCACCATGGCACCGGGTAGCCAGCTGCTGAAAGGTGCCTGCGCCGACTTGGTGAATGCGCCCAACAGGATACAGACGAGCGCGGCTGCGACTGCACTACCGGACGGGGGCGAGTTGATCAGCTCGGACAGCCGGTACGTACCGGCGCTCTGGCCGATGATAACTAAGCCGAGCAGCAACGCGAGTCCACCGGCGCCGGTGATGAATATCGCCTGCAGCGCTGCCGCCCGCGCACGCGGGTTGCGGTCGTCGTTGCCGATCAGCAGGTAGCTAGTGATCGACGTGAGTTCCCAGGCAATAAACAGAGCAATGAGATGGTCTGCCCAGACAATGCCCAACATCGCTGCGGCAAACAGGGTCATCAACCCGGCGAGGCGGCTCTGCCCCGGCTTGATGTGAGAGAAGTACCCAACCGAGTAAATGCAAACGAGCAGACCAATGCCCGACACCAGCAGCGTCATTATGAGCGCGAAGGCGTCAAAGCGGAGGTACAGGTCGAGGTCGAGGTCGCTGATCCACCTGACGGACTCGAACTGTGCTCCAGCGGACGATGCATGGCTCAGTTCATCGAACTCGCTCGGATTCCCGACAACCGTCGACCATTGCGTTGCAGCCCACATGAGCGTTGCCAACGGCGCGAGCGCAGCGACGACAAACGCGCGGCGCCCGAGACGGTCGCCCGACAGCAGAATCGCGATGCCGATCAGCAGGTGGATGAGGAGCAGCAAAAACATGGAGGGCGAGGATCTCTACGATACGGGGTACCGGTTCGACCGGCCGTGTTCGATGCGGACTCACCGACGATTTTGGCGAAAGCTACCAACCGGTAACTAACGTAGGAGCATGAGCAGTGACGACACCGCCACACAACCCACCGTCCGCACAGTCAACACCGTCGGCATCGTCGGATCGGGAATCATGGGTGCCGGCCTTGTGGAGGTAGCGGCACGCTCCGGGCGCACCGTGATCCTTCGCTCACGATCGAAGGCAACCGCCGACGCCACAATCGCCAACGTTGCAGCGGGCCTCGCCCGCCAGGTCGACAAAGGCCGCCTCGAGGCTGACCAGTGCAATGCCATTCTCGCCAGGATCTCCGGCACCGACGAGCTTGCTGACTTCGCCCACTGCGACCTGGTAATCGAGTCGGTGATCGAGGACATCGACGTCAAGAAGGCCGTTTTCGCTGTTCTCGACACTGTGGTTGCCCCCAACGCCCTCCTCGCCACCAACACCTCGACGCTGCCCGTTGTCGAAATTGCAATGGCAACGGGACGTCCCGACCGCGTCTGCGGCATCCACTTCTTCAATCCGGCACCGATGATGAAGTTAGTCGAGGTAATCCGCCCGCTCACGGCCTCCGACGACACGATTGCCTCTGCGCTCGATTTCGCCGCCTCGTGCGGGAAAGACGCTGTGGAAGTCGTCGACCGAGCGGGCTTCATCGTAAACGCTCTACTCTTCCCCTACTTAAACAACGCCATCAAGATGTGGGAGCAGGGCACCGCCTCCATTGTTGACATCGACACGGCGATGCAGGGCGGTTGCAATTTCCCGATGGGCCCGTTCGCACTCCTTGATCTCGTCGGACTCGATACGTCACTTGCGATTCTCGACGCTCTCCACGAGGAGTTCGGCGATGCAAACTTCGCGGCAGCGACCTCGTTAAAGCGCAAGGTCGCAGCCGGACAGCTCGGTCGAAAGTCGGGACGCGGCTTCCTTGCGTACTAATCGCTGCGGCTCGCGCATCCGATGCGACAACTCGGGGACAACTTTGATGAACTGACCCTCATGGGCCCGACCCGTCCACCCGTCTGGCCGGCCCCGTCCAGGTTCATCATGCCCGACCCGGCCGAGGCCGAGGCCGGGAACGATGTCATAGCGGTCGGAGCCGACCTCGAACCCGGGACCCTGCTTGCGGCCTACCGGACGGGCCTGTTCCCGATGCCAATCCATCCCGACCGGCGACGCAGCAAAATCGCCTGGTACTCACCCGATCCTCGTGGGGTCCTTCCCCTCGATGGACTTCACGTGAGCCGATCGCTCCGGCGGAGTTGTCGACGCTTCGAGACGCGTCGCGACACTGCGTTTGAGTCAGTGATGCGAGCATGCGGAGACCCAAACCGCGAGGGCCACTGGATCAATGATGACATCATCCAGGCGTATGTCCGCTTGTTTGACCTTGGATGGGCGCACTCGGTGGAGGTGCTCGATGAAAACGGGATCCTGGTCGGCGGCGTGTACGGCGTGCGGATCGGGGGATTATTCGCTGGCGAGGCAATGTTCCATCACGCCACCGACGCGTCAAAAGTTGCATTGGTCGGACTCGTCGACTGGCTTTACGCGACCGACGTTGCGCTCATCGACGTCCAGTGGGCCACCCCCCATCTTGCGTCGCTCGGCGTCACCGAGATGCCACGAGTCGACTACCTCCAGGCACTCGCACGGGCGACGTCTGACGCGAAGATCGGCTACCAGACCAAGATCAAAAAGACTGAGGGAGCACCGGCTCTGCGACCCATCGCGCCTTCTCATGCTTTGCCGATCAACCCGCCGTCCGACCGGACGGTTACCGCCACGGAAAATCTGCGTCCTGAAGACGAGCTACGAAGGTGAGCGCCCAAGCCGCTCTTGGGAACTCGAGTTCCACCGGTACGTTCCGGCAACAGCCAATGCTTCGGCCTCAGCGCCGAAGGGCTCGAGCATTTCTGCTGGCTTGTACTCAGTTGCGGGTGATCCCAGAATGCTGCGGTGGGGGGCTCAAACGACCCGTTGGTCGCACATTCCGTCGCTACTTACTTGCCCCAACGTGGAATTCGTGCCGATGTCACGTCACGTCCGTTTGGTGAACGGTTCGACGCCGACAAGACTTTCGACATGAGCGATCCGGCGACCGTGACGTCCCCCGATATCCCAGAACCGCGTGAACGCGATCGCCCGTGGATGATGCGAACGTATTCGGGACACTCGACCGCCGCAGCCTCAAACGAGCTGTATCGGACCAACCTCGCGAAGGGACAGACGGGGCTGTCGATTGCGTTTGACCTGCCGACGCAGACCGGCTACGACTCCGACGACCCGATGTCGAAGGGCGAGGTTGGCAAAGTCGGTGTACCGGTTGCCCACATCGGCGACATGCGGACGCTGCTCGACCAGATCCCTCCGGGACAAATGAACACGTCAATGACGATCAACGCCACTGCGGCATGGTTATTGGCGCTTTACGCCGCCAATGCCGAGGAGCAGGGCACGTCGACTGCCGAGTTGCGCGGCACGACGCAGAACGACATCGTGAAGGAATACCTGTCACGAGGCACCTACATCTTTCCGCCGAACGAGTCCCGGCGATTGATCGTCGACATGGTTGCATGGTGCGCCGAGCACGCACCCAAGTGGAACCCGATGAATGTCTGCTCGTACCACCTCCAGGAGGTCGGGGCGACGCCTGTCCAGGAGATCGCTTACTCGTTCGCAACTGCGCTCGGCGTTCTCGACGCGGTGAAGGAGTCGGGCCAGGTCAGCGACGAGAAGTTCTCACAGGTCTTCGGGTCGATTTCTTTCTTCGTCAACGCCGGGATCCGCTTCGTTGAGGAGATCTGCAAGCTGCGGGCAATGACTGAGATGTGGTCCGAAATCGGCCGTGACCGCTACGGCGTGACCGACCCGAAAGCGTTGCGCTTTCGCTACGGAGTGCAGGTCAACTCGCTCGGGCTGACCGAAGCCCAGCCGGAGAACAACGTGCAGCGGATCGTGCTCGAGATGCTCGCCGTTACATTGTCGAAAGATGCCCGCGCCCGCTCGGTCCAACTCCCAGCATGGAACGAGGCCCTTGGTCTCCCCCGGCCGTGGGATCAACAGTGGTCGCTTCGAATGCAGCAGGTCCTCGCGTTCGAGACCGATCTTCTCGAATACGGTGACCTATTCGAGGGGTCGGTGGTGATTGAGGGGCGCACGTCCGAACTACGAAAAGCTGCACAAGCCGAGCTCAACGACGTGTTGGCGCTCGGCGGCGCATTCGAAGCAGTCGAAACACTGAAGTCTCGACTCGTGTCGTCCATGGCGGCACGAACAAGGCGAATCGAATCGGGAGAACAGAAGGTGATTGGTGTCAACGACTTCACCGAGACCGCCGAGTCTCCGCTGGGCGGCGATAACAACATCATGAAGGTCGATCATGCGGTCGAGCAGCAAGCGATCGACGAGCTCGCGTCATGGCGGTCAAGCCGTGACCAGGCAGCGGTTGATGCTGCTCTTGATGATCTGCGCCGCGTTGCGATCGAGGGCAACAACGTGATGCCTCCGTCGATCGCACTGGCAAAGGCCGGGGGAACGACCGGTGAATGGGGCACGGTGATGCGCGAGGTGTTGGGCGAGTATCGAGCGCCAACGGGAGTCGGCGGCGCCACAGCATCGGCAGCCGGTCTCAGCGAGGTTGCCGACTATGTGAAGTCGATCACAGGCGGCCCACCTAAGTTTCTCGTGGCGAAGCCGGGTCTCGACGGGCACTCGTCGGGAGCGGAGCAAATCGCTGTTGCAGCGCGCGACTCGGGAATGGAAGTCGTCTACTCTGGGATTCGGCTTACGCCAGAACAAATCGCGGCGTCGGCGCGCGACGAGGACCCGGACGTGATCGGACTCTCGATTCTTTCGGGGTCTCACCTCGAACTAGTTCCCGACGTTCTCCACCATTTGGAAGAGATGGGGGTCGATATTCCGGTTGTCGTCGGCGGCATCATCCCAGAGGACGACCGTCCACGATTGGCTGAGATCGGGATCGCTCGTGTCTATACGCCGAAAGATTTTGAGATTGCAAAAATCATGCGGGACATCGTTGACATCGCAACATCGCACCGTTGCCTGTAGGCGCTTCATCTTGCGCCGGAGCGTGAATGCGGCGGCGCTCCGTTGGGAACCGAAGTTGCGGTCAGGTGTCGGCCGGGACCGGCGTGTTCGCCGTGATGAACTGGTCGAGCGCAGGTCCAGACTCGAAGCTTGTAATCAACGCGTAGCGCGGGGCGTCGCCGGTGTGGACCACGACATGCCATAAACGCTGCGTGTCGACCACGAAACGAGCCCCCTTGTGCAGCGGTACACGAATCTCTGTCGCCGGATCGGGCAGGCCGTCCTCGTCGTTGTCGAACAGCAGCATGTAGCTGTCAGGGTTGTCAGTCAACTCCACCCATGACCGCACCACCCACCCCTCGTCGTCGGGATTAAACCGATTGTTGTCGTCTCGGTGCAGGCTGCGAATCGCAGCCTCACGGTCCTGCGGCTCAAGCTTGATTGTGCGCACCCGACCGAAATTCGCACCGACGCCATCAACATAGGTCTTAATACTCGGCGCAATTTGGGCGTTGGAGGTCCACTCGGCATCCTTGTCAGTCTTGCCTTTGTCCCAGAAGCCGCGACAGTCGAGTTCACCGTCGGCCGTGGCGATAGGCGCGAAGTTGGTGTCGCCACCGGACTTCCAGTCCATGTACTCGAGCGCCTCGTATTCGCACGGCGGCACGTCAAAGGGCGCATCGATCAACATTGCGACGCCGGTATCGGCGAGGACCTCGAGGCGTGGATGCGGAGAGGCAAGCTGAATCTTGACGCTCCAATGATCAGCATTCGGCCAAAAGCTCATGTCCCGAGTCTAGGAATACCGGTCGTGTTCGCCAGGGCCATTGGTCACCTCGCTCTCGATCGACGGACCGCCAGGAGCTGACTCAATCGCGAACGTTTGCCGGAATTTCCAGGACCTGCCCAGCCTGAATCGCGTCGGCGCTTTCCAACTCATTCAGGTCGACGATCGCTTCGACCGTGACCCCTCGATCAGCAGCGATCACAGCAAGGATGTCACCCCGCTGCACCGTGTAAAACCGCTCGATCGGGATGGTTGTGGTGGTTGTGGTGGTCGTTGTAGTCGTCTCGAGCGGCGGAAGGGTCTGGCGCGACGCCTCGTCGGTCGTCCCGCATGCCACGAAGACACCGCCCGCGCTCAACACGCAGAGCCCGGCGCGCCATGCTCGCCTGCGTTGGTCAGACCTGTCCTTCATCGCTTCGATGATACGCCCTTGCGTTGCGACGGCGCGTTCACCACCCGGTGCGGCCTGGGGATGGCACGGCGGCCTCCACTACCGTCGTCCCAATGGTGAACCCTGACGCCGACTCCGGTCTCGACGAACACGGAGAATCGCCCTTTCCAGATGCCCACCGGCCCGATCGCACCTACGACCTCCCTGCTCACGGTGTGCGAATCGCTGTGCACGAATGGGGCAGCGCAGACGCTCCCGCTCTAATGATGATGCACGGTGGCTTTGACTTTGCGAGAACCTTCGACGGATTCGCACCGAAACTGGCTGTTGCCGGATGGCGAGTCGTGAGCTGGGATCAACGCGGTCACGGCAACAGCGCGCACGCACCGCTGTATTCGTGGGACGGCGACATGCGCGACACACTGGCTGTTTTCGACTACGTCGCCGGCGGCCGACCCATCCCCGTGGTCGGCCACTCAAAGGGCGGCGCGCTGATGACCCAGCTTGCCGACGCCCAACCGCATCGCTTCCGCTGCCTGGTCAACATGGACGGAATCCCGTACAAGCGGAACATCCCGGACCTCGCCGAGCACGAACGCACGACGATGCTCGCCAAGGACTTGGCCGGCTGGCTCGACCACCGCGGACGTACGGCTACTGCGAGCCGAAAGCCGGGCACCCTCGACGAACTGGCGCATCGCCGTGGCCGGATGAACCCCCGGCTCCCACACGAGTGGCTCCGCCGTCTGGTCACAACTGGCGGCTTTAGGTCCGACGACGGTTGGCGATGGAAGATCGATCCGGCTCTCCGCTTCGGCGGATTCGGTCCATGGCGGCCCGAATGGATGCTGATGCGGCTTCCCGGGCTCCCTATGCCATTCCTCGGGATCCTCGGGGCCGAGATGGAGGAGATGGGTTGGGGCACCCCACCGCACAAGGTGCTGCCGTACATGCCGATCGATGGGCGCTGCGAGGTCCTCGACGGGGTCGGGCACTTCGTCCACATCGAGCAACCTGATCTCGTGAGCAGACTTGTGCTCGACTTCGTGGGGGCACCGGCGTGACTGAGGCAGTAATCCTCCGACACAACAAGATTGACCTTGCGCTGCACATTTTACGCGCCGAATCACTTGACGCTGTCGTGCCCTCGCGCCCGCTCCTGCTCCTCCATGGCCTGGGCGACCGCTCACCCGACTCGGTGCCACACTGGGTTGCGGCCTGGCCCGGACCAATCGCCGCGCTTGACTTCACCGGGCACGGCGACTCGACGGTGCCGGCTGGCGGGGGCTACTCCCCCGAAATGCTGATGGCCGATGTCGACCATGCGCTCACCCATCTCACCGATGGCAACCCCGACCGCTCGATTACCGTGCTCGGTCGAGGGCTCGGGGCCTACGTTGCGCTCCAGATCGCCGGCGCCCGAGCCGGCCAGATCCACGGAGCGATCCTGACGGACGGTCCCGGCCTGGCCGGCGGACCGACCGGTCCAACCTCGCAGTCGGTCTTCGCTCTAGATACCGACGGCAGCAGTCCTGATCCGTACGCGCTCGTCGAACTCGGGCGTGACCTCCGGCCCGGTGACTACGCCGTTTCGTTCGTAGGCCTCGCCAATGCCGGTGCACCGGTGGCGACACCAATCGCCGTCGCCAGCAGCTTCCGGCCGCAGTGGCTTGCGGCGGTCGCCGAGGCTCCTGGCGTGATCGAATCGTCATTGGCCGATGCGCTCGCCACATACGAGTGAAATCACGATTGTGGGCTCAGCGCCGACGTGAGAGGTAGTCGCGAGCCGCCACCCTCGCCTCGGGATCTCCGAGTGCGGCACCGAGTTGATCAGCATCGGCCCACGCACCGGCCGTCGACGCAACGTTCTCCAATGCAGTATTTACCTGACGCTTGGTGGCACGGACGACCGACGGCGCTTTGCGCGCCAGTTGCTCAGCAAGTTCGGTAACGGCCGACTCAAGTTCTACTCTTGGCACGACACGGTTGACGAAACCGAGCGCCTGCGCTTCATCCGCATCGAACGGTCGGCACGTGAGCACGAGTTCCCGAACGATCGCCGGTGGAATCTCACGCACGAGTCGAGGGATACCGCCCCAGGCGAGCGGAATCCCAAGATCGACCTCGGGGATCGCGAACAACGTGTCGTCGGAGGCGATCCGAAAGTCACAGACGCCGGCAAGTACAACCCCGCCGCCGACGCAAGGCCCCTTGATCGCCGCAATCGTCACGGCCCGCATTCGCTCCATTGCCTCGGCCATCCGACGGCCGAGATCGGCCTGGGCGCGATTGTCACGGGGGGTTGCATCGGAGTCGCCGGCGAACTCTCGCAAGTCGAATCCAGACGAGAAGGCCCGGCCCGCTCCCGTCACGATCACCACGCTCGCTTCCGTCGTGTCAAACCAGGCCGCAGCCTCCGCAAGTTCGATGAGCGGCACCGTCCCCAATGGATTCAATTTGTCGGGCCGATTCAGGGTGATCCTGCCGATGCGACCGTCGATGCTGACGTCGAGCGTCGTGAATTCCATGGTCCTGTTCTCCATGACGGCATCGTGTCACTTCAGTAGAGAGTCGGCCGGGTCGGTTGACTTGCGGTCTATCGTTCGGCCCATGAAAACGTCGTGGATTATGACCGCCGTCGTGGCGCTCGTGATGATGGAGCCGATCACCGCCGCGACGCACCGCTGGATCATGCACGGCATCGGCAAGTTCCTGCATCGCAGCCACCACCGCCTACGCGAGACTCGCTGGGAGGCGAACGACTGGTACCCGGTGATGTTCGCGGCGACCGTCAACCTTGCGTTATTCGCAGGCTTCAACATCAACGGGCTCGGCTTGCTGATTCCAGCCGCTGTGGGCGTCACTCTTTACGGAGCGATGTACGCACTCGTGCACGACGTATACATCCATCAACGTCTCAGCTGGTTCGAAGACCGACGAATCGGCGCCTTCGATCGGCTGGCCGAGGCCCACCGGATCCATCACCTGTATAACGCCGCTCCTTACGGCATGCTGCTGCCTGTTGTGCCGGCCAAGCTTCGTGAGCGCGCAAGCCGCACCACACGCAATCCCCTCGTCAACGTCTGACTCCGCTGATGTCAGGCAAGCGATAACATCCACCGACCACCGATTAGAAAACCAACAATTCCAAGATGCCGTGGCCGGTGTGATGTGCCCCGGTCGGACCCGCAAGCGCGCCGCCCACCGCACTAGCTGCGTCGCCCTTGGTGACATCGTCAGCCATAACGACTAGGTCGGCGTTGATCTCGAGCACGTTCTTCGCGTTCTCAGCCCCCAGATTCCCCGTGCCTTTGGTGCGGAGGTCCGGTTCCGACATTTTTCGACACGACGATGTCGGCAATCGAGATCAGGCCCAGCAGGTAAGCGATACCCAAACCGACTAAATTCAGCCTGCCTCATCGTCCCCGCCACTGCATCTTCAAGATGCCAGGCCAGCAATCGAAACGTCGGCACAACGTCTCGCACCGAGGAAACTCGCGCGTGGAACGGCGCGATGGCGGTGTTAGATTCACCTCGCTCTCAACGAGAAGAGGTCCACGCCTCAAATAGGCCCCCATCGTCTAGTGGCCTAGGACACCACCCTTTCAAGGTGGCGGCACGGGTTCGAATCCCGTTGGGGGTGCGGTGCGGCAGCGCATCACGCAACACGGCGGGTTGACATCCGCCTGGAACACATACTGGTCCCGTGGTGAAGTCAGGAGTTCACGCCGGCCTGTCAAGCCGGAGGTCGCGGGTTCAAATCCCGTCGGGACCGCTCACAGGGGCCACTCACCAAGCAATTGGAGAGTGGCCTTTGCTGAAATACAGAGGAAACTCTGGATGATGGTCTCGTAGCTCAGTTGGCAGAGCGCTCGCCTGAAAAGTGAGAGGTCACCGGATCGACGCCGGTCGAGACCACCGCACGAACGAGCCCCCGCCCTCGGCGGGGGCTCGTTGCGGTAGGCACCTCGCATCCGCCGCTACCGGCGAATAGACCGCAGCCTCAGCCCGAGTAAGTCTGCAGTTGGCCACCCGACCCAGCGAGAGACTGCAGCAGCGGGCTGAGTTCCCAGTGGCCGCCACCGAGTGAGGCGCTGTATCCCTCAATCTTCCCGACGATCTCGGCGAGACCGATTGAATCAGCCCAATGCATCGGGCCGCCCCGGTAGACCGGCCAGCCGTAACCATTTACCCACACCACATCTATATCGCTCCCGCGAATCGCAATCTTCTCCTCGAGAATCTTCGCTCCCTCGTTGACCATTGGGTACAGCAGCCGTTCGAGCACCTCTTGGTCGGTGACGTCACGCTGCTCGATGCCCTGGCCAACGGCAAAGTCCTTGATCAGTTGCTCGACCTCAGGGTCGGACGTGGCGGCCCGAGTGTCCGAATCATACGTGTAATAGCCACGACCGTTCTTCTGGCCGCGTCGACCATTCTCGCAGAGGACCTCACGGATCGTCGACGACGAGGACGCCTGCTCTTTCCAACCGATGTCAAGACCGGCAAGGTCGCTCATCGAGAACGGACCCATCGGGAATCCGAACTCATAAAGCACGTTGTCGACCTGGGCAGGCGTCGCTCCTTCGAGGATCATCCGTTCGGCTTCGGCACCGCGCATGAACAGCATCCGGTTTCCCACGAATCCCGGACAGACCCCGACCATCACGGAGACCTTCCCGATCTTCTTGCCGATCGCCATGGTGGTGGCGACGACCGAGTCGCTCGACTTTGCGCCGCGGACATTCTCAAGCAGCTTCATTACGTTGGCGGGCGAGAAGAAGTGCATCCCGATCACACTCTCCGGACGCGACGTCACAGCAGCAATCTCGTTCACGTCGAGCGCCGACGTATTCGAGGCAAGCAACGCTCCCGGCTTGCAGATCTCGTCGAGCTCTCGGAAGATCGACTGCTTAAGGGCCATGTCCTCAAAGACCGCTTCGATGACCATGTCACAGTCGGCAAAATCAGACTTGTCGATCGAACCTGTGATCAACGCCATGCGCTGCTCGACTTGTTCTGCGGTAGTAGAGCGAGACCGTTCATAGTTCTTCCGCACCACAGAGAGTCCCATATCGAGTGCGGCTGCATCACGTTCGACGATCGTCACCGGAATCCCGACGTTGACGAAGTTCATCGCAATGCCACCGCCCATCGTGCCCGCGCCGAGCACGCCGACCTTGCGCACGTCAATCAGTGACGTGTCCTTGGCGATGCCAGGAATCTTGTTCGCTGCGCGTTCAGCGAAAAACGCATAGCGCTGCGCCGCCGACTGTGGGCCGGTCATCAACTCCATGAACAGCTTTCCTTCGACCTTTAAACCTGCATCGAATGGCAGGTTTGCTGCCGCTTCGATGCACTGAATGTTGTACTCCGGTGCGAGGAATCCGCGAGTTTTGCGGGCGATTCCCCTTCGGAAGTCGACAAAAAGCTGATCGTCACCTCGTGCTTGGGCCACCTTCTCGTCGCGGTCGCGCACCCGGAGCAGAGGGAGGTCTTCGGTAACGGCTCGGTTGGCAAACGCGATTGCAGCATCGCGTAGCGCAGCCGGGTCCCCATCGACGACGTCGTCGATCAGGCCACCGTCAAGTGCTTCGACACTGCTGATGTGTCGCCCTGTCGTCATCATCTCCAATGCTTTAGGCACCCCTACGAGTCGCGGCAAGCGCTGCGTTCCACCGGCGCCAGGCAGCAGTCCAAGATTGACCTCCGGCAACCCGAACTTCGCCGAAGTAACTGCGACGCGATAGTGAGCGCAGAGCGCGACTTCGAGTCCACCGCCAAGCGCCGTTCCGTGAATGGCGGCAATCACCGGGACCGATGCATCCTCCATCGCCGTTTGGACCTCCTGGAGGCCGACTGCGTGTGGTGCTCCACCACCGAACTCGCTGATGTCGGCACCGGCAATGAACGTCCGACCATCGCAGATCACGACGATCGCCTTCGCACCATCATTGGTGGCCCGCGTGATCCCGTCGAAGAGCCCTTGGCGAACGTGCCAACTCAAAGCGTTCACCGGCGGATTGGCGACGACCACCAGAGAAATATCTCCCTCACGTTCAAGGCGGACGGATTCGGACACGGTGATCGGTTCGGACATGATCCCAGTCAAGCAAATCAAATGCCCGATCGTTCAAGCGCCGGATGTAGTGTCAGCCACCATCTGATTGTCGGTGTCCAAGAACTGGCAAATCCGTGCGTGGACACCACCTGCCCGAAAGGTTTCGGCGACACCGGCGACCTACTTGGCAGCGAACCCGCAATCCGCGACAGAGAGTTTGGCGTTCGCCACCGCGATCAGATCACCGATGGCGAACAGTACGACGGTGGGGCCGCCGTGGTCTTCGATGGTTGTCTCGATTCCACAGGCTCACGGACACCCGACCGGAGTGATTTCGGCCGTCGCTCACCGTAGACATTGCTCAGGCAACCGACCGAACGTCTCCCTATACGGCACGGGTTATCGGCACCTCGGCTGCGATATGGGCGATACGGGCGCTACTGCAACTCGCAAGTCAGGTCCGTAATTAGGCCGGATCCAAAAGATCGGTCAGGTCCATCCGATAGGGGGTAGAGACGCAGCGCGCTCAGGTCCCGTAATCGTAGCCGAGATCAGGAGCGACCAACAGAGGTCGATAGTCGATACCCCGCTGATTGGCCATATCAGCGCACGTGCCACCACGATCCACGATCACGCTCATAAAAATGGGCTCCGCCCCGAAAGCCTCAATCTGGTCAACAGCCTCGATCAGCGATGTTCCTCGCGTCGTGGTGTCCTCGGTGACCAGCACACGATCTCCAGGACGCAACGCGCCAGCAATACGACCCGTCACCCCGCCTTGCTTAGCCTCCTTGCGCACGCTGAAGCTGCGCAAATCGATCCCCCGGATCCCGAGCACCGCTGCGACGCCGTAGGCCATCGGATCGGCGCCGAGCGTCAGCCCTCCGATTGCATCAATGGTGCGAAGATCGTCACCGAACACCTCAATGACCGCATCGGTCACGGCGATGATTCCATCGGCCCGGCAGGCGGTTTGCTTCGTGTCGAGAAACCAACTGCTGAACGCACCCGATTTGAGCACGAATTCGCCGGTCTTGACCGAGTGTTCAAGCACGTGATCTCGGAGCCGATCGAGAATCGGCGACAAGGCAGGAAGCTCACTCACGGTCGAGAAACTATCGGGCTAGCACTCCACCACGTTGACAGGGATACGCGTGGCGAGCCCGCCTTCGGCAGTCTCCTTGTACTTCACATTCATGTCTTGTGCAGTGGACCACATTGTGTCGATCACGTCGTCCAATGACACCTGAGCCAATTCGGGCAGGCTTGCAATCGCCAGATGAGCCGCTGAGATCGCCTTCATCGCGCCCATTGCGTTGCGTTCGATACACGGCACCTGAACGAGGCCGCCGATCGGGTCGCACGTCATACCGAGGTGATGCTCCATTGCGATCTCAGCAGCCATCAGCGCATGCGCCGCACTTCCACCCTGACACTCAGCCAGCGCCGCGGCTGCCATCGCCGACGACACGCCGATCTCGGCCTGGCAGCCGCCCATCGCAGCCGAAATGGTCGCCCGCTTCTTAAAGATCGCCCCGATTTCTGCAGCGACCAGCAAGAACCGGATGGACTCGGCGTCGATGTCGGCCCGATCGGGGTCAAGCCCTGCAAGATGGTGAAAGAGTACCGCCGGCAAGACCCCCGCTGCTCCGTTCGTTGGCGCCGTCACGACGCGCCCGAATGCAGCGTTCTCCTCGTTGACGGCAAGCGCCAGGCAACTAACGAGTCGTACCGTGTCACCGAACTCCAGATCGGCGCGACTCACACCGTCGAACCATGCCGCCGAGTCCTGAGCTTCGACAGGGCCGAGCAGCGACCGATGCAGGGCCTGCGCGCGGCGGGCTACGCCGAGACCACCGGGTAACGTGCCGGTGGTCGAAACACCACGAAATACACAGTCGCGCATTGCGTTGCGAATTCGGATCAAGCCAGTGTCAATCTCCGAGTCGGTGCGCCATGCGCGCTCGTTGGTCCGCACCACATCGGCAACCGAACGGCCATCAGCACACCATCGCAGGAGGTCATCGGCCGACGCGATCGGACACGGAAGCTCGACGGTGAGGTCTGCCACGGCAATCGGTTCGCCGTCCGCGACGTCGTGCGCCACGAAGCCGCCACCGAGCGAGTAGGAAACCTGTTCGACAACTTCACCGTCGTCGAGCTCTGCGAGGAGTCGCATTCCGTTCGGATGAGTTGCGAGGCTGACCGCTCCGTCGAACACGATGTCGTGTTCACGTGCGAAAGGCACAACACGGGTTCCCCCGATTGCTAACTGCCCAGACGACAGTGTGGCTGGACCGAGGCGCTGCACCTCATCGACGTCACACGTCTCGGGGTCGTTCCCGCACAGCCCCATCATTACGGCGATGCCTGTGCCATGCCCGCGACCGGTCTTGGCGAGTGATCCGTAGAGCTCGACACGCACGGAGGACACCCGATCGAGGCGTTCTGATGCGCGAAGCTCGCGGACGAAGTGTTCGGCTGCTCGCCACGGTCCCAGCGTATGGGAGCTAGACGGACCGACGCCGATCTTCAACATGTCGAACACGCTGATCGGGTGGGGAGAGGTATCAAGCACGGTCGCGAGTGTCGCGCATCAGAACCTCTTGCGCGACCGTGGCGACGTGAACGCCCTCAGCGGAGAAGATATGACCGAGCGCCAGACCGCGTCCGCCGACAAAATGCAGACAGGAGAAGTCGTGCAGGTGCCACTGGTCTGCTGCAAGATTACGATGAAACCACACGGTGTGATCGAGGCTCGCCGCGAATAGGTGTTCTCCGCCGCCGCCATCGGCGACCTCGGCTTCGTCGACCTGTTGCGACATCGGATGCGTGCGATGTACTGCGTCCGTGGGCAGGTCGTCTGAGACGAATGCAAGCCAGCAGCGGTGCAACAACTGCGTCGCTGGGTCGGCGGGGTCACCGATCGAGTCAGACACCTTCATCCAGGCAACGGTTCGGCCTGCGCCGTCTCGCCGACTGTCAACCACGCGGTCGGCAGGCACTAACGCCCGCTGGAAAGCTGGCGACCAGGATTCTTGCTCCAGCACCTCGGCCGGCGGCACGTCCGGCATCTCGATGGTCTGCATCTCAACGGATGCTTCAGGGCGCTGGAAGGAACTTTCCGCGTTCAAGATCGCTCCCACCGCTTGGCGCGCGACGACCCGACGAGTGGCGAAGGACCGTCCGTTACGAATGCGGTCCACTTCGTAGCGAACCGGCTCGGACGCATCGCCGCGGCGAATGAAATATGCACGAATTGAATGCGGTTCGAGTTCGATGTCGACCGACAGCGTGGCCGCCCGTAACGACTGCGCAACAATCTGCCCGCCGTACAGGCCGCCCCATGGATATTGGGGACCATTACCCACATGCACGTCGGGTCCATGTGCTGCCAATTCAAACATTTCGAGACAACTGTATTGCAATCTATCCGAGATCCGTACAATGTTGAGATGGTGACCAAGCGAGAAATGTCCGACGAACATAAAGCAGCCCTGGCCAAGGGCCGCAACGAAGGTCGCATCGTGCGCGACTATCTCGAGGGCCTGCGCGCCACAAAACCGAAGCGAGGCCGTAAGCGAACCGCTGAAACCATTCAAAAGCGACTCGACGCAATCGAGTTGGACCTAGCCGAAGCAAGCCCAATGGACGAGCTGTTACTGGTCCAGGAGCGCCGCGATTTGGAGGCCGAGATAGCGGCGATGTCGAACAAGGTCGACATGGTGTCACTTGAGGGTGCGTTCATCGAGGTAGCCAAGAGCTACAGCGCGAGCAAGAAAATCTCCTACGCCAGTTGGCGTGATGTCGGCGTCGAGGCCAGCGTCCTCAAACGAGCTGGCATTTCCCGCGCCGCCTGACCGGGCCGACCTGCCTCACGGTTCGCCGTCACCCGCCTGGAGCAATTCAATAGCCCCGCGGCCGGGAAAGTTGAAGGCGTGCGTGACAATCGGGTAGAGCCCGTCCTCTGGCGTGCGTAACTCGATCACTGCGCCTTGAGCGGGTGCGAGGTCGACCGCCTGAGAGCCCCAGTTGCCATCGTTGCCCTCAAACAACTGGACTCCTTCCTTCACGACATTATGGAAAATCGTGCCGACGATGTGGAACGACGAGTCGATTGACGGCCCGACGTCCAACACGTACAACCGGACGTCTGCGCCAGTGGGGACCTCGATCGGATTGTCAAGGTACTGCTTCGCAACGCCGTTGAACATCACGAAGTCTGGAGCCGGTGCCGCCTGCTTTGCCTTGGCAAACGATGACACCTCGCCCTGTGCTCCGAGGTACCACTCGTTTTGCACGAGGAAAAACTCGTTCTCCATAGGGGCAAGTCCTCCCTTAGGTTCAACGATCACCATCCCGAACATTCCGTTCGCAATGTGGTGCAACACCGGATCGGTCCCGCAGTGGTACATCCATACACCGGCGTAGTCGGTGGTGAACTCATAGATCAGGTCTTCACCCGGCGCAATTGAGCGCATTTCGTCGTTCCAGGCAACTTGCGACGCATGGAAGTCAATAGAGTGCGGTACTTCAGACTCGATCGGATTCACCAGGTGGACTCGAACCGTATCGCCCACCTCCGTCCGAATGACCGGTCCAGGCACAGTTCCATTAAACGTCCAAACCAGCTGCTCATAGCCCTCCGCTACGGTCATCAACTTCTCCTCAACCGTCATCTCGACCGTAAGCAGGTCACCACCATCAGGTGCACCTCCCTCAATGAGGGTTACCCCTTCACCCTCGCCACGCGCTGGAGCGCGAGGGTCGCGGACGGTATACGGCGGGGCGTCAGGGTCAAGTTCCACGACCGGAAACTCATCGGGAGGTGAGGCATGACCGGCTTCGTCTGCCGCTGGAACCGCCGCGAGCGATGCAGGGGTGTGGACGATGCCGACCATGCCTGCATCGGCGTGTCCCGAAATCGTGCAGGTGAATACAACACCCCCCTCAGGAACCGTGAACCCGAATTCGACCGACTGCCCGGCGCTGGCGACAATGCTGTCGCCGTTGTCGAACTTAATGTCGTGATCGACCTCGCCCTGATTGACGAGAATGCCCCTGTAGGTTCCGGGCTCCGCGCTGATTTCGTATGGCGCAAAAGCGAACTCCGACGCGAAGAATTCAACCGTGTCGCCCGGCTGCAAGACGCCAGCCGCAGACGCCGCTGCGACGCTGGCGTCGCGCACCTGCTCCGCGCTCCCTGCGCCGTCGGGCGCGTCAGGCGCACAGGCAGTGGCGCCGAAGGCCAGTACGGCAACGAACAATCCTCTCATCAAATGTCGATAGTTCATGGCTGGGTCTCCTTTTCCGGATGATCTGGGCGAGCGGAATGGACTCGAGTTCAGCCGTCAGCACACCTCGGGCACACACCTGCAATCGTCGGTAGAGCCCTCGACGAGTTCGATGAGGTCATGCAACGACACCTCCTTGAGATTGGACGACCAATTGACACCCACCGGTGGGGCCAGGCACCGAGGTAACCCAACCCGCGTGCGTCAGCGGGGCGACGATGCGCGCCATGTAGGCAGCGCTCGAATCGGTCTGCTCGCCCCGCGCTGCGCCATGCCATCGGCGTTGGTCCGACAACGCACGCAACGTCTTGAGCGTAAGTTCGGTTCTTGCCTGCAGCTTGAGTCGCATAGTTCTTGATTCATTAACTCAAGAACTGCGCATTCCAGCCAGGGTCCAACGGCCCATTCTGAGGATCAAACTTCGTCGTCGTCAGGAAACGTCAAGCGTGTCGAGCTGCGCGAAGACCAGTTCGAGATTCGCCAAGCTGCGCCGCAGATCGAAGGCATCGTCAAGCACTGCGTTGTCGACGTCGTCATCGGCTTCGAGCAGCGTGCGAAAGTCGAGCCCCTCGTCCCAGGCGTGCATCGCATTGCGCTGGACAATCCGGTATGCCTCATCACGCGTCTTGCCGCCCTGGACCAGGGACAACAGAACCGGCTGGCTGAAGACCAGGCCGTAGCTGGCGTCGAGGTTCGACTGCATCCGCTCGGGCATCACGACAAGACCCTCCAGGAGCTGACGCAATCGACGCATGACGTAGTAAGCCAATTGACTTGAGTCGGGCAAAATTACGCGTTCAACAGAACTGTGCGAAATGTCGCGCTCATGCCATAAAGCGACGTCTTGCATTCCGGCCGAAAGATTCCCACGGAGCACCCGTGATAAACCGGTGATCGTCTCGGCCGAAATCGGATTGCGTTTGTGGGGCATGGCCGAGGAGCCCTTTTGGCCCGGCTTGAATCCCTCTTGCACCTCACGAACTTCGGTGCGCTGCAGGTGGCGGAGTTCGATTGCCATCATCTCGCAAGTTGAGCCCACCGATGCGCAGGCATAAAGAAACTGAGCGTGCCGATCTCTTGCAACAACCTGGGTCGCGGGAATCGGTTGCAGCCCGAGTTTGTTGCCGACATAAGTCTCAACCTCGGGCGGAATGTTCGAGTACGTTCCGACTGCACCGCTGAGTTTCATCACTGCAACCGCCTCACGCGCGTCGCGCAATCGCGCGCGATCGCGGTCGACCTGAAACGCCCACAGCGCAACTTTTGCCCCAAAGGTGGTCGGCTCGGCGTGGATACCGTGCGTCCGGCCGATCATCACCGTGTCGGCATGTTCTCGGGCGATCCTGACGAGGGTGGCGATGAGGTCGGTCGCTGCATCGATCATCAGGTCAACGGCGTCGCGCATCGCCCAGCACAGAGCGGTGTCGCCGATATCGGACGACGTGAGCCCGTAATGTATCCACGAGCCCGCAGGGTCGTCGATATCGGCCTGCACCGTGTCAACAAAGGCCGCAACGTCGTGATCGGTCACCCGCTCGCGTTCCAGAATCCGCTCGACGAAAGCCTCGTCGGGGACCGGCGCCTTTGCGCGGCAGACCTTGGCGGCATCAGTCGGGACGACACCTATCTCGGAATGACCCTCGGTGGCCAACAACTCGACCTCGAGCCACCGGCCAAACCGCACAGGGTCCGACCACACCGCATCCATCTCTGGAGTGGAGTAGCGGGGAATCACTCAGACCCCCAAACGAGATAGTCGTCACGTTCGGCGCCGACGCCGACGACACGAACCGGAATTCCGACATGCTCTTCGACGACTCGGATGAAGTCCTGTGCCTCTTGCGGCAGGTGGCTGGGCTCACGCTTCTCGGTCAACGCTGTTCCCCAGCCGGGAAGCTCGATGTAAACCGGCTCAATCTCTTCGAGCACGTCGTACCGGTCGGGGTACTCGGTGATCTCCTCGCCGCGATACGAGTAGCCGGTACAAATCTTGACCGTCTCGAACCCATCAAGAATGTCCAGCTTGGTCAGCGACAGTTCGGTGAGTGAGTTCAGGCGCACGGCATAACGCAGCATCACGACGTCGAGCCACCCGCAACGTCGAGCACGGCCGGTAACGGTGCCGAACTCCTTGCCGACACGACCAAGAGTTTCGCCGTCCTCATCGAACAACTCGGTCACGAACGGACCTGCGCCCACGCGAGTCGTATACGCCTTAGTGATCCCAACGACGCGGTCGATGTGGCGGGGGCCGAGCCCAGTTCCGGCGCAGGCGCCGCCGGCCGTCGGATTCGACGACGTCACATATGGATACGTGCCGTGGTCAAGGTCAAGGAAAGTCGCCTGTGCGCCTTCGAGCAGGACATGTGCACTATTGGCTAACCCGTTGTGAAGCAGGCTGATGGTGTCACACACGTACGGCTTGAGGCGCGCGCCCATCTCGCCGAACTGGATGACCATGTCCTCGACGTCGAGAGGCTCGCCACCCGCCTCCGCAATCAGCTTATTCTCTGCTTTCGCTCGATCGCGGATCAGCGCAGCGAACCGTTCGGGATCGTGAACATCGCCGGCGCGGATGCCAACACGGCGAGCCTTGTCGGCGTACGCCGGGCCGATGCCCTTCAGGGTGGTGCCGATCTTGTCGTCACCGCGCATCGCCTCGGCGATCGCATCGTGCGCTTGATGCCATGGGAAGATGAGGTGAGCTCGACTCGACACTTTCAACTCCGAACACGAAATGCCACGCGACTCAAGCATGTCAACTTCGGAGAACAGCGTCGGCAAATCCACGACCACACCGTTGGCGATCACCGGGATCACATGCTCGTAAAGCACCCCTGACGGGACGAGCTGGAGGGCGTACTTGTCGCCATCGACCACTACCGTATGCCCGGCGTTATGACCGCCTTGGTAGCGGACTACGAACGTGTGCTCCTTCGAGAGCAGATCGATGACTTTGGCTTTGCCTTCATCGCCCCACTGGGCTCCGACGACGACGGTGACGGGCATGCACGCTCCTGTGCGACTCGCTGGCTGGAACGTAACGAGATCCTACTTGCCTGACGCGCCTCCGGGCAGATCGCCTCGTTTCAGCTAGGTGACGAACACGGCCGCCGAGTGACCAAAAGCGCTGCTCATCATGAACGACGATGATGCGACTCACGCAATTTCGGCCTGGGCATTCGAATCAGCCGGACACCGCATCTCGACAAAATCGCGGATGACGGAGTACAGATGGACGCAGCGTTTGCGCTTTTTCAACTGTGCCCAAATCGACCGGCGATCGTCACCGACATCGACAACTATGTCCACAGCATCACGACTCTCGATTCCCATTTCGACAATTCACTGTTGGCCTTTTCGCAGCCCGCTGGAGCGGCTGGCGGGCAGACATCGCTGTTTGACGAGAGGCATCTCGGCCACGGAGACCGCCGCTGAGTTCCGGGTCAAGCTCGCATACCTCTCGGCCACTCTTGGCCACGCTCCACTGCGTGTCTAGTGGCCTGGCTACGGGCCGCTCAACGGGGCTAGTGTCCCGATCGTGGTATGGCTGTCCGAGGCGTCCTGTTCCATCGACGACTTCGTTTCCACGGTAGAGCAGACCACTAAACCGGGCGACTATCCCCACGCGGCCCGCGTTGAGCAGGGTGCCGTTGTCTACGACAGCTCGGATCTCCGCGACGGCATGACGGCGCTTGGCGCCGACCGAGTCTTAATGTCCGAAATCGCCAGCGCGCTCTCGGGTGGGCCCGGCATTGTGGTCTTCACTCATGCGTTAGATCACGACATCGTCGATCGGGCGTCGGTGGAGTTCCAGGCGATCATTGATGCCGAGCGATCAACCGCCGCCACCGGCGGCGACCACTTCGCCAAGCCCGGTGCCAACGATCGCATCTGGAACGCCCTGCAGAAGCTCGCTGAGCGAAATCCAAACGTATTCGCTGACTACTACGCGAATGACATCATCGCACTCGCAGCGCAATCCTGGCTCGGTCCCAATTACCAAGTCACGTCGCAGGTCAACGTCGTCAATCCAGGCGGCGCGGCGCAGCTTCCACATCGCGATTACCACCTCGGTTTTATGGAGAACAACGTCGCCGAAAGTTATCCGGCGCACGTCCATCGGCTCTCGACCGTGATGACCTTGCAAGGGGCGATCGCTCACTGCGACATGCCCCTGGAGACGGGTCCGACGATGTACCTCCCACATTCGCAGAAATACGAGGCTGGTTACGTCGCATGGAGGCGCGACGACTTCAAGCAATACTTCGCCGAGCACCACATGCAGGTTCCGCTGGCCAAGGGTGATGCGGTCTTTTTTAACCCGGCTCTTTTTCACGGAGCTGGTACGAACCACACACGCGACATCTGCCGCATGGCCAACCTGCTCCAGATCGGAACGGCGCTCGGTCGCACGCTCGAGTCCGTTGACCGACGGTCAATGGCGGAACTGCTATACCCGACTTTGCTCGAAAGACTCGACGCGGGAGCAGATGCGGAGACGATCAACCGCGTGGTGGCCGCAAGTGCCGAGGGCTACGCCTTCCCGTGCAATCTCGACGTCGACCAGCCGATTGGTGGGCTCACACCGCCGAGTGACGCCGATATCGTCCGCCTTGCCCTCGACGAACGGTGGACCCCTGCGCAGCTCACGGAGCGGCTCCGCTGACGGCGCTCACGCAGCGTTGATCGCAACCAGCCGTTCGAAGCGCGGCCGCACTATCGACGTGAGCAAATCAGCGCGCCGAGATGTGTCGGCGCGGACCGCCTCGCCCCATAGTGCCCGCCCGACCATAAACCCCGAGCAACCGGCTGAGGAAGCGATCGTGAACTGATCGACGAAGTCGTCGAAGGATCCGCCACCCGACAGCATCGCCCACGGCATGTCGACGATCTCGCTGACCTGTTCGCACGCGGTTCGCGTCCCGGGGTAGGGAAGTTTGAGTAAATCGGGCTGAATGGCAGCGAAGCGGCGAGCGGTCTCGACGATGAGCGACGGTCGATCGTCAGACGGATCAAGCCCGTAGAACAGCGGCTCGAGCGCGATTGGCAGATCCACTTCAACGCAACCGGCCACAACGTCACGGGCGACCTGCTCCTGGTCGGCTGCCAGCGGTCGGTCGGGCCGATACGGCAGCAACAACTTGGCCGACGCGGCGCCGCAGGCTTTCGCCTGAGCGATCGACCAGCCTGCCAGCAGCGTCGTCGGCGATGCCTCGGGATCGTAAAGGTAGCCCTGGGACTCGAGCGCTGCGAGAAACCCGACACCATCCGGCAGCACACCTGCGTCGATTACCTGCGGGATGGAGTACTCCGGCTCAAGCATCACGCCGGTCGCGAGGTCAGCGATGCCTGCAACAACTTCGATCTTCAGCTCGGTGATCTCCGCCACTGTGAGTGAGTCCGGATCGTCTGGTCGGAGGAACTGGCGCAGTGAATCACGGTGGTCAATTGCGAGAATCGAAAAGCAACCGGCATTGTCGGCAAGTCGGGCAAGCGTCACTCGGGTTTCCTCACCACCGGCAGATCCCAGGCATCGCGGTCCCAGTCGTTCTGTATCCATGTGTGCCCCTGATCGAAGCACGGTGGTGTGGTTCGCTCGTCGTCGTACAGCTCTCCAGCGAGGTAGTTGAGGAACATCATGTGTGAGCTCGGACACGCAACTGACGAGTGGTACCCCTTCGTGACCAGGACTGTCTCGCCGTCACGCGCTGCGAAAATCTCGTCGAAGTCCTCGTCGTCACGCCAATTACGCTGCATCACGAACCCGTTGTCCGGTGTGACGCGAAAGTAGTACACCTCTTCGAGGTACGGCGATCCGTCGCGACCGTCATGGCAGTGAGGGGCCCAGCCCGACCACGTACCACGGGGCACGTAAACCTCGTACAGAATCAGACGCTCTGCCTTCACCGGCGGGGCGAGAACATGATTGACATGGCGATAGGCCGCCCCGCCGCCACGGAGTTCCTGCTTCATCTGGCTCGGCTCGATTAACCGAGTCGGATACTTTCCCTCCGCGTGCGCCGAGCCGATCGAAAACTCGAATCCGCCTTCCGACGCGATGACCTCAATCGGGTCGCCTGGCGTGACGTACACGATGTGGGGCATTTGTTCGAACACAGATGTGCGGCTGATCTCGAAGGTTTGGTTGCCGGCGCGGACGACTCCGGCACCGCTGAGTGGGACGACTGCGGTCTCTTCGCCAGGACGCGTCGAGGCGTGGGCGTCTCCGGCCTCGAGTTCGACCACTGCGAAGCTAAGGAAATCCCAACCGGCATTGTCAGGGGTCACATCGATTCGAACGGTTCCGTCTGGGTTTCGAGTGCGATGGTGACCCATGTCGGTCTCGCGCATCGGCCCGACCGGGCGCGCATGGCGCAATGGCATTCCCGAATGTGACGTGGGTTCGTTCATGAAGCGACCTCGTTTTCAATCTCTCTGATCGTCACCGGACGACCTTCTCGCATCGACCGCAAGGCTGCCGTGCCGATGACGAGCGGTGCGCGCCCGTCAGCACCCGAGACCGGGCTCGGTCCGCCGTGCTCGACCATGTCGACAAAGGACGCCCATTGGTCCAGGTAGCTCTGCGCATAGCGCTCAAGGAAAAAGTGCTCGAGTGGTGGTTGTCGGTACCCCTGGTCGGTGGCGACCACGCTGTTAAAACGATGGGTGTTGTCAGATGCAGCCATCCCCAACGAACCGAATGCCTCGACGCGTTGGTCGTAGCCGTACGCCGCTTGACGGCTATTGTCAATTGTGGTCAAAGCGCCATTGGCATGGGTGAGCAGTACGACTGCGGTGTCGATGTCGCCGGCCTCCCCGATCATCGGATCGACTCGTACGGCACCTCGCGCAAACACCTCGATAACGTCGCTCCCGGTGACGTAGCGCGCCATGTCGAAGTCATGGATGGTCATGTCGTTGAACATGCCGCCTGAACCGGCGATGTAGTCAATTGGAGGCGGGGCAGGGTCGCGACTCGTGATATTGCAGAGGTGCACGTCGCCGACCACGCCGTGGGCCACGGCGTCGGCGACTGCCTTGTGGCTCGGGTCATAGCGTCGGTTGAACCCGATCTGCAACTTCACCCCTGCGGCGTTGACGGCATTAAGCCCCCGCTCGACCTCCTCGATCGACAACGAGATTGGCTTCTCGCAGAAGATCGCTTTGCCCGCCTCTGCTGCGCTCACCATCGCGTCGACGTGGGTGTCGGTGCTGGTGCAAATAGCGACAGCGTCGACGTCTGCACCGAGGGAATCTGCCAATGAATCAGCGACTCGACATCCGATGTCGGCGGCGAGAGCGCCAGCGGCTGCGCTGGACACGTCGAACACTACGCTCACCGAGGTTCCAGCCGTCTGGCGAGACAACATCCGCGCGTGCATCGAACCGATCCGGCCACAGCCGAGTACAGCAAATCTGATGGTCATGATTGGTTCTCCCGGGGTCTAAAAACGGTCTGCACCTTTGCGTCAGGCGCGGCGCTGGGCGGCTTTACCTGCGACAACTTCTTCGTGGGCAACAACGACGCTCGGACGGCTCGACACTTCGGGAACGCCCACCTCCCAGTAGGTGCCGCCCTCGGTCCATTGATAGCGGTGCGTCTGCAGTGCGATGACGTAGGTTCGGTCCGAGGCGCGGGCTCGCACCATCGCTGCTTCGAGTTCGACCGCAGTAGCGACCGTTTCGGCGTTACACCCTTGCGCCTTGGCAAGCATCTCGAAATCGACACGGACATCGGTGTGCGACCCTTTACAGTCGTCGAGGAGGTTATTGAACGGTGCGCCCCCTTGGTTCACCTGCAGCCGATTGATGACTGCAAAGCCTCCGTTATCGCAAATGATCACGATCATTTTGTGCCCGGAGATGACCGAGCTGTAGAGATCGGAGTTCATCATCATCGTCGAGCCGTCGCCCACGAACACGATGACTTCACGATCTGGCATCGCCATCTTGGCGCCCCACCCACCTGCGATCTCATAGCCCATGCAGCTGAAGCCGTACTCGCAGTCGAAGCTGTTCAGTTCGTCGGCGCGCCAGCCGTTATTGACCTCGCCGGGGAAGCCTCCGGCAGCTGCCAGCGCGTAGTCACCGGGGGCCTTGTTGCGGTCGACGGCGCCCACGACCTGGGCATAGGTAACCGGTTCATCGTTCTCCGTCGGTGCGGCGATCTTGTCGATGTACGCGTGGTAGCCGGCCCGTTCGGAGGCGGCACGCTCGCTCCAATCGTCATTTGCCCGCCAGTCACCGAGTGCATCGGAGAGCTCACGCAGACCCTCTCTAGCATCGGCGACGAAGGGAAGCGACCGGCGCTTGTGCGCATCGAAGCGAGCAACGTTGAGTCCGATAATCGTGACACCTGGATTTTGGAAAAGAGTCCACGATCCTGTTGTGAAGTCCTCTAGGCGGCTGCCGACCGACACCACCACGTCAGCGTCGATGGCCAGGGCGTTCGCGGACTCACATCCGGTCACCCCGATAGGGCCGCAATTGAGGGGATGCGTTGCCGCAAGGCTTGCCTTGCCGGCGACGGTTTCAACGACCGGAATGTTGTGGCGCTCTGCGAAGCTCAACAACGCGGCTTCGGCAAACGAGTAGTGCACGCCCCCACCAGCAAGGAGCAGTGGACGCGTCGCGTGACGCAACGCGTCGACGACTGCCGCTAGTTGGCCTCGGTCGGGGCGAGCACGGACGATCGCGTGGTGCATCGGAGCAAGGAATTCGTCGGGTACGTCGAACGCCATCGCTTGAACGTCCTGGGGAAGCCCGAGGAACGCAGGACCGCAGTCGGCCGGATCGAGCATCGTGTCGATTGCCTGCGGGAGCGAAGTCAGAATCTGGTCGGGCATCGTGATCCGGTCCCAGTAGCGGCTCACTGCTCGGAACGAATCGTTCACCGTGGTCGAAGGGACACCGAAGTGTTCGACTTGTTGAAGAACGGGATCGGGTGTGCGCGAGGCAAACGAGTCACCGGAGATCAACAGCAATGGGATGCGGTTCGAATGCGCCACGCCGGCCGCGGTCACCATGTTGGTTGCGCCGGGACCGATCGATGACGTCGCGGTCATGATCTGCCGACGACGAACAGCCTTGTTGTAAGCAGTGGCTGCGAGCGCCATGCCTTGCTCATTCTGACCGCGCCACGTCGGAAGGACGTCCTTGCGTTCTTCGAGGGCGTGTCCCAGACAGGTGACGTTGCCGTGGCCGAAGATACCGAACACACCCGGGAAGAGCGGCGCGGTGGAACCGTCGCCGAGTTCGGTGGTCTGAGAGATGAGGTGTCCGACAATGGCTTGCGCAACCGTGATTCGTTGTGTTCCCATTCGTATTCCCTTCTCAGGCAGATGCGATGTTGGCGACGTCTTCCCACTGCTCGCTTTTCCACGAGCGAAGCAAGGCGTCTTGGACGCTGACGTAGTTGATGGCCTCGCTGAAGCCTGGGTCGTGTTGGCGGTCTGCGGCGACGCTGGACAGGTATTCGTAGTCCTCAATTACCTTGAGGTCCTCGTACCCAATGGAGTTGGCGTCCCCTGGCACAAAGTTGCCGTGGTACGGGTATCGGTCTCCGGCGTAAACCGTGGTGTAGCCGCGGGCCGGACTGCCGACGAGGTTGAGCTGCAGTTCGTTCATCGTCTCGAGGTTCCACTTGAGCGACCCCTTGGTCCCGTAGACCTCAAACGCACACTGGCTCTCGGGGCCAACGATGGTTCGGCTCGCTTCAAACGTGCCCCGCGCACCGCTCTCGAACTTGACCATGGCGCCGAAGTAGTCCTCGTTCTCGACCGGCCCAGTTGGATCTCCAGGTTTACCAAGGTCGTAGTGCGTCCCGCCCGGCTGGGGGATCGGCCGGTCGGGGATGTACGTATGGCCTGTTCCGACGACCTTCGTGATCGGGCCGACCAGCATGTGTGCGAGGTCGATCGAATGACTCAAGATGTCGGAGCTCACGCCATGTCCGGCACCGTCGAGTTGGAAGCGCCACGACAACAGGCCCATCGGGTCGGAGCCGTACATCGTGAAGAAGCGACCGTTGTAGTTGGTGATCTCGCCCAGTGTTCCGTCAGCGATCAACTGCTTGGCGTATTGCACCAGCGGCGCCCAGCGATAGTTGTAGCCCACTCCGGTGATGATCCCTGCGGCGCGGCTAGCGGCTTCGATCCGGACGGTCTGTTCTGGGGTACCGCCGACTGGCTTCTCGCAAAACACGTGCTTGCCGGCCTCGGCTGCAGCAATCGCAATCGGCTCGTGCAGCATGTTCGGCGCACAAACACACACGACGTCGACGTCAGGGTGATTAACCGCGTCACGCCAGTCGGTGGTGCCATCGCGAAATCCGAACGAATCGACGGCTTCGTCAACCCGCTCCTGCATGTTGTCGCTGATGATGATCAGTTCCGGGTCGTAGGTGCGCTCCGGGAATAGCGTTGGGATACGGATGTAGGACCGCGTGTGGGCCTGGCCCATCCACCCGAAGCCGATCACGGCGACGCCGATTTTTTTGCGCGTCATCAAACTCTCTCTTCGCTTGGATGGACGATCTTCGCTGCGGTCGACACAGCAGCGGCGACATCACCGTCAGGTGGGTAGAGCAACGAACGCCCCACGACGAGACCGCGGACATTCGGGACCGCCATCGCCCGACGCCACTCATCGAAGGCCGTATCAGGATCGGGGCCGGGGGTACCTCCGAGAATCAAGGCCGGGAGTGACGTGGCCGCCATCACCCGCTCAACCTGATCGGTAGCCGGAAGTTTGAGCCACGTGTACGCCGAGGTGGCGCCCAACGCGTTCGCAACGCCCACACAGCGGACGAGCGCGTCATCGTCAATGTCGAGCGCCTTCGCCCCGAGGGCATTCGTCGTGTACGGCAGCGGCTCGAGCATCGCTACTTTGCGGGCGGCGGCGAGTTCGGTGATCCACTCAGCGCACGATTCAATCGTTGAACGGCTGCGCGGGTCGTTGAGATCGATACGCAGCAGCATCTTGCCGCCGTCGAGGTCCTGCTCGACGATGGCCTCGGGGGTGTGCGCGGTCAGTTGGTCGTCAAGCTCCCAGGATGACCCCATCAATCCACCACGATTGATCGACCCGATCGTGACCTTGCCGTCGAGCGCTCCGAGCAGCGCCAGGTCGTCGAGAATATCCGGCGTGGCCATCACCCCGTCAACCCCAGGGTCGGCCATCGCAGTCATCGTGCGCTCAAGTACATCACGCCGATTGGCCATAACGAACGGCTGGCCGCTGACGCCGACCATGCCACGAGCGGGGTGATCGATCGCGATAATGAAGGTTGCGCCATCGGCGGCGAGCAACGGTCGTTTAGTTCGTTTTCCGAGCGCATGTCCGATCGCCTCCGGAGCAGCGGCCCGCATCTCTAGCAACTCAAGCCATCTTTCGTCGGTGATGAGGGTCATCCGACCCGCTCCGGAACGTGGCCGGTTTTGAGCACATGGTCGATCTCAGCCGGGGTTGGCATCTCGTCGGAACACATAAGCCGGCCGGCCACAATTGCCCCGGCAGCGTTTGCACGTGCGACGATCTCCGCTGGGTCCCATCCTGCGAGTAGACCATGGCAAAGCGACCCGCCGAACGCATCACCTGCTCCGAGGCCACACACGACTGGAACACGGATCGGCTCAATCACGACCCGCTCGTGCTCGGTGGCGACCAGCACGCCGTCCCCACCCAGTTTGACGATTGCGATGGTGACGCCACGTTCGAGCATCCGATCGGCCGCCTCGTCAGGGACGCGGGTCCCGACAGCGATCTCACATTCGTCACGATTGCCGACAGCGACGGTGCACAGGTCGATCACCGGCGAGATGAACTCTGCTGCCTGCGCCGCCGAATCCCAGAACATAGGGCGGTAATCGAGGTCAATCACCGTGTGGGCGCCACGATCACGAAGACGAAGCGCTTCCATGGCTGCCGTTCGACTGGGCTCCTCAGCGAACCGGGAGCCGGCGGTCCAGAACAACGGCACCGCGCGGACTGCGTCGGCCGGGATGTCGTCGACGTTGATGTTCATGTCCGGACCGCGCGGCTCACGGTAAAAGTAGATCGATGGTTCCTCCGGCGGCAGGAGCTCGCAGAACACAACCGGGGTCAACAGATTGGTGTCGGTGATGATGTAATCGTCGCTGACACCGAACTCACGGAGGCCTTGTCGGATGTAGTTGCCGAATGCATCGTCGCCGACACGGTTGATCACCGCCGCCTTGCGGCCGAGTCGCGCTGCGGCAACCGCTACGTTGGTCGGGCTTCCGCCGATCGATTTCCGAAACGTCGCCACGTCGGCGAGTGCGACGCCATGTTGTTCGGGATACAAGTCGACCGACGACCGGCCAAGAGTCAAGACTTCGAGTTCTTCAGGATGAAAAGGCGCGGTCATGGCCCGCTCCTTTCGGCTGCAACTGTCAACTTGTTGCGCCCGAAACACGGAGTTCGTGTTCGAGCGCTTCAAGTTCTGCTCCGCCCGACATGAGACTCGTTAAATCGTTGACATCGATCTCGTCCTTGCTGAATGAACCCATCGAGCGTCCGCGGTTGAGGATCAAGAACCGGTTCCCAACCGGGTAGGCGTGTCGCGGATTGTGTGTGATGAAGATGACTGCCAGGCCCTGGTTGCGTGCTTCGACAATGCGTTTCAATACGACACCGGACTGCTTCACGCCAAGCGCTGAGGTGGGCTCGTCAAGGATCAGCACTTTTGCGCCGAAGTACCCGGCGCGGGCAATCGCCACGGATTGCCGCTCCCCGCCTGACAGCGTGCCGACGGGCTGCTCGGTATCGCGGATGTCGATGCCCATCTTGGCCATCTCTTCCTTGGTGATCCGTTTCGCCTCTTTGGTATCAATCCACTTGAGTGGCCCAATGTTCTTGGTCGGTTCTGATCCGAGGAAGAAATTTCGCCAAACCGACATCATCGGTACCATTGCCAGGTCCTGGTACACAGTGGCGATACCGCCGGCGAGTGCGTCACGCGGGGAGTTAAAAATGACCTCCTCCCCGGCCAGGCGAATTGTCCCTTCGCTCTGCTGGTGGACACCGGCAAGTATTTTGATGAAGGTCGATTTTCCGGCGCCGTTATCACCGAGTACGCACGTGACCTCACCAGCAGCGACTGACGTAGTGACGTCGCTCAACGCAGTGATACTGCCGTAAAACTTTGACACGTCGTCAAGCTGCAGAAGCGGCTGATCAGACATTGCGGTCCTCCATGAGTGAATGAAGCATGTTCGGCGGATTACTCGTGAACTTTGCTGGTACGTGGGTAGTTCGACTCATCTGCGGATTGCCTCAGCCTTGGTGCGAAGGTATTTGTTAGATACCACTGCGAGCAGGAGGATTACGCCGATGATTAGGAATCTCCAGTCGGTATTCCATCGAGCTGCAGAAATTCCAGCCAATGGCATGGACATGATGCACGCGCCAATCGCCCCGCCAAACGCCGTCCCGTATCCGCCGGTGAGCAGCGTGCCACCAACGACCGCAGCAATGATGAAAAGAAATTCCTGCCCATCGCCAGCGTTCGACTGAATTGAGTTTATTCGGAACGCAACGAGCAGTCCGACGAACCAAGCGGCTAGTGAAACTAGCATGAATAGTTGGGTCTTCGTCCTCGCTGCGGGTACACCAACTTGACGAGCCGCCTCCTTGTTGCCTCCCACCGCAAATGTCCAACTCCCGAAGCGCGTGCGAGCCAAGACCCACATCATCACTGCGGTAAATAGCACGAACCAAAACAGCCGAATCGACGTTTTAGCCGGCGGTACTTCGGCAAGTAGCTCGGCGTTAGTGACGAAGAGCATCCGAAAACCTAAGCCGACAACGATGCTGACGATACCAAGGATTAGTAATCGACTACCTAAGTGGTCCGCCCGAGTCGATTTGACTCGACGCTCAACGAAACGAGAGACAACAAATCCCCAAACAAGCACCACCGCTGACGAAAATAGAAGCACTGAGAACATTGAGGCCCTAAACTTTTCGGCCTCCGAGTCGAGAAAGGTGACTGCCGCGACTACAGCGATCGCCAATGCCAGCACTGAGGTGACTGCACCCTTTGTAGCAGGATTTACGGACAGTGCTGCTTGTGAAGCCATTGCAATCATGGCCATTCCGGCGGTCGCGAACACCAGAAAAAGAATTACGCGGATTCCTTGCGTGGTGAACGGAAAGAAAAACTCATGTGTCGACGAAGAGTCGATCAACATTGCACAAGCTCCGCCCAGCACCACAAGACCAAATCCGACTCCAAGTCGAATGCGCATCGTGTGATCGAGGTCTACGCTTCCTCGGTCCCCGATCCTTTCGTATCGCCAATTCGCCCACCCGTGAATTCCGAGGAAGATCGCAATCGCCATGAGAGCAGCAATCAAGCAGTTGACAGCTACGCCGTCTGTTAGGTGCGTTGCAATCCCCGCTCCAATTCCGAGCGCGAGTCCGACGAGGAACTCAATGATTCCTACAGGCTTTCGCTTGTCGGCGCGCTGGAACCAGAGTTCACAAACGGCAAGCAGAACAAGAACAACACCTGCCGCGCAGATCGAGATGTAGAAGGCGTCACGCAACTCAAAGGGATGTTCGTTACGTGCCCATTCTGCGGCAAATATCGGTCGGAAAAAATCGAAATCACTGGCCTCGTCGGTTCGCCCAATTTGAATCTGGCCGACAAAACGCTTCGACAGTCCAAGCTTCAATCCGATCAGCGCGAAGAAGGTCCCGAGTGTGATGATGAAACTTGGCTGTCCGGTTCGCTCGACCACCCAGCCGTTCAGGTAGCCAATCGCCAGAGCAACTGCCAGTGAGATCGGAATAGCGACCAGCATTGGGAATCCGAGGCCGCCGAGTTCACCGGTTTCTTTAACCAGGTAGATGATCAACATTCCCATCGCGCCGGTCATTGCGCCCGATGACAGATCGAACTCACCACCGATCATCAGCATCGAGACAGCTACTGCCATGATGCCTAGGGTTGCTGCAGTGTCGAGCCAGGTAAATGTTTGTCCTACGGTACCGAACGTTCCTGAGGCCGCCCAGAAGAAGATCCAGATCCCGGCGGCGCCAATGAGGCCGCCGACTTCGGGTCGGACGAAGAGCCTTTGAAATATCGATCGATAGGCGAGGCGTTCGTCGCTTTCTTCCGCCGATGCGACAACCACAACACCGGCGTGGGCCGATCCGTCTTGGGCAAAAGCCGAAGTTTCGTAGTAGTCGTTGTCAACATCGGGTGAGTCGTACTCGTTCACAGGATCCCTTCCAAGAACTTGTCGGGCGTCCGCAGGGAACGCCGGTATGCGAGGCGGAAGTAAAAAGTCTGTCCAACCCGGTCCCACCATTGCGTCGTGTGCGACCGAGACCGCGAAGTTCCCAGAGATTGGCGGTTGCGACCGAGACGATCGGCGACATAACCGGCCCAGGGATCATGCCGACGGTGGGGTCGGACTCGGCCGACCCCACCGTCGTTCACGACACGCTCGGCACATCAACGCTGTACCGAGCAAATAGCGCTGATCAGATCAGCGGGTGCCCTGCGCGCTCAACGCAATCACGTCAGACGCATTCTCTGGAGTGACAAAGCCGGGACCTGTGAGGATCGGCAAGCCGCCACCAAGAGTGTTGGCATTCGTGGCGTTCAAGTACAGAAGAAGTACCGGCATGTAGCCCTGGAGGTACTGCTGCTGGTCAACAGTGAATGCAACGTCGCCCGCTTCGATAGCAGAGAGGAGTTCGGGGGTAAGGTCGAAGCCGCCGATAGTGAGCTCACGGCCGAGATCTTGCGCCGCTCGCAGAGCCGACATCGTGATCACTGGGCCGACGCCGAGAACACCGTCGATATCGGGATCAGCGGCGAGGTACGCGTTAATCGTGTTCTGTTGCTCCGTTGTATCGGCGTCGAGGCCCATGAACTCGATCTCAGTGTCACCCTCAAAGGTTTCAGCCAGACCGTTACACCGCTCCTCGAGACCAACATTGCCCTGCTCCTGGTAGGCGCAAAGAACCTTGGTTGCTCCGGCCTCGTTGAAGCGGAGCCCAGCACCGTTACCAGCGACGTCTTCCGACTGACCGACGTGAGTCAGCGCACCAATATCGCCGTAGTCATTTGCTCCGGAGTTCAACGTGATTACTGGGATGCCAGCGGTCACGGCAGCCTGCAACGGAGATACCAATGCATCAGGGTCTGGCAGTGAGGCCGCAATGCCATCAACGCCTTCCGCAACCGCTGACTCAATGTCCTGGACCATAACTTGAGCATCGTTGACGCCTGGCTTCCATACCAGAGTTACCCCAAGGTCCTCTGCGGCGGCGTCAGCGCCCTTCTTGACGACTGACCAGAAGGGACCGTCATCAGAGTGGGTGATCATTGCGAACGTCAGATCGCCTGACTGGGTCTGGTCGACTTCTTCGGGTGCATCAGTTCCGGCTGGCGCAGCGGTATCAGTTGACTCCGCAACGGTGTCGGCGCTGTCGGAGCTGTCGGAGCTCCCGCAAGCGGCCGCGACGAGCGCGATCGCCGGCAAAAGTGCCAGCATTCTCTTGGACATCTTCATGTTCTCCCCTTTTAATTTGTTGGATGTTGCCTCTTAGATCGATGCGAACGCACCGACACCCTTGAGGTACTCGATGCTCGCAAGAACATCAAGAAGTGGACCGTCACCGACCGCAGGTTCGCCTGCGGTGATGGCGGCGTCTTGTTCGAGTACGTACCACTGGTCATACCCGCGATTTTCAAGCGTCGTCACGATGTCTCCGATCGGGACGTCTCCCCTGCCCAGGTTACAGAACATTCCGGCCTGCACGCCTTCCATGATCGACTGTTCGCCGGCAAACACCGGCTGAGCAAGATCCATGACGACATCCTTCAGATGCACGTGACGGATGCGATCGAATGCGACGTCGATGAACTCCATCGGATCCATTCCACCGATCTGCATATGACCCATGTCGAACGTCCAGCCAACATCGGAGACGTCCAGCAACGCTTCAATGTCAGCGCGGGTCTCGACGACAGTCCTCAGATGAGGATGAATCGCCTGGGTCATGCCGTAGCCGCCAACCACATCATCGAGTTGCGCAAGCGTCTTGGCGGCGAACTGCCAATCATCGGTAGTGAGCTCTGAACGCGGACCCCAGTTCCAGTCCGTCACTGCCGAGGTGACAAAAACGCTCGCACCGGCAGCCGACATGAGCGAGGCGGCGCGGTGAGCGGCCTCGTGTGTTGCATCGACCTGATCGGCGCGATGCACGACAAGAGGGACGAAGCCACCGATCATCTGCAACCCGAACTGTGCGCACAAGTCCTTCAGTTCGGCGGGATCGGTTGGCAAGTACCCGTCGGAACCGAGTTCGGTCGCTGCTAGCCCAATCTGTTGCATCTCAGCCAATACCCGCGAGGGCGGGAGCTCGATTCCCCATCCAGGCACCTCGCAAACGCCCCAGGAAATCGGGGCGCCCGCAAGACGATCGATCATGCCCTTCACTGTTCCCCCACGTCATCACCGCAACCGTTGCCATCGCACCAATTGCGACGGCGAGATTAGAGCGCTCTAATATCTACTACTATGACTCTCGGCACACGCCGTGTCAAGTCCAAGTGGAGGCCGACGGTGACACAACCGACGATGCGACAGGTGGCCGAGCGAGCTGGCGTTTCGATCGCACTCGTTTCACTCGTGATGCGAGAGGCGCCAAATGTCTCCGACTACCGACGGCAACTCGTCGTCGACGCCGCGGCTGAGTTGGGCTACCGGCCCAACGTCCTGGCTCGCAATCTCGCCAGTCGCCGCACAAACACAATCGGCGTGGTCCTCAACGACCTGCACAACCCATTCTTTGCGGAGATCATCGACGGGCTCCAAAACGCGGCCGATGCAGCCGGCCACCAAGTGCTAATCGGAAACGGGCGGCACTCGAAAGCCGGCGAATCCGAAATGCTCGAGACGTTTCTCCAATTTCGCGTTGACGGGCTGGTGCTGGTCGGTTCGACGGCGTCGCTCTCGACAATCGAAGCCGCTGCCCAAATCACGCCGCTGGTCGCCGTCGGTCGCACGACGCGCAGCAAGAAGTTCGACACGGTGAACACCGATGACAAACTCGGCGCACGCCTCGCCGTTGAGCATCTGCTGGCACTCGGCCACTCGCGAATCGCACACATCGACGGTGGCTCGGGTGCCGGTGCTCGTGCTCGTCGCGAGGGATACGCCGCAAGCATGACTACGGTCGGTATGGCTGACCACATCTCGGTTGCCCGGGGCGACTTCAGCGAGATCGGTGGATACAAGGCTGCGCGCGAGTTGCTCTCCCGTCGACAGGTTCCCACGGCGATCTTCGTTGCAAACGACCTCAGTGCCGTTGGCGCGCTCGACCGCGCCGAGGAGGCCGGATTCTGCGTGCCGACCGACATGTCGATCGTCGGATATGACAACACATCACTTGCTGCTACGCATCACCTATCGCTCACGACGATCAACCAGCCGCGCGAGGAACTCGGCCGGTTGGCCTTCCAGTCGTTGCTTGAACGGCTTAAATCGGGAAGGACCGCAGCCGTTCATCGAGTCGTTGCCCCGTCACTCGTCAAGCGACGTACCAGCGGCCCGGTCCACAGCAGGGAGCAGGCGCGATGACCACCCCGAATGCCAAGCGAGTGCGCGTCGGAGTGCTCGGCACGAGCTGGTGGACAGACTCGATGTATCTCCCGGCATTGTCGGCTCACCCGAACGTCGACGTCGTCGGCTTGTGCGGCCGAAATGCGGCCACGGCAAACGCCCTTGCCGACGAATGGGGTGTGCCATGGGTATCGGTCGACAGCGACGCCTTCATCGACCCAGATCGGCTCGACGCAGTCGTCGTCGCAACTTCGAACGACAGTCACGAACCGCTCACGCTGACGGCGCTCGACCGGGGTCTTCATGTGCTGTGCGAGAAGCCGATCGCCACGTCGGCAGGCGCCGCCCGACTAATGGCAGCGCGGGCGAGCCAGACCGGAGCGACCACCCTCGTTCCTTTTACCTATCGCTACATGCCGAGCAACCAACTCTTGAAGCGTCTGATCGACGACGGGTTTATCGGCCGCCCGTATCACCTCAACATGCGGTACTTCACCGGCTTCGCACGCGATGGTGAGTACAGCTGGCGTTTCGACACCGAACTCGCCGGATCCGGAGTACTCGGGGATCTCGGCAGTCACTGGTTGCATATCGCCCGCTGGCTCATGGGCGAAGTAACGGCGATCGGATGCATCAGCGAACGCTTCATCAAACGCGCCGATCGACCTGACGCCTCGGCATACGTTCGCGGAGAAGACTCGGCGCAAATGACCCTGCGGTTCGAGAGTGGTGCCTACGGGACACTCCAGGTGAGTGCAGTCTGTTGGGAAGGAACCGACTTCAACCAGACCCACCACCTCGACCTACACGGAGCTGACGGGACGCTCTACGCCTACAACGATTGGTCGACGGTGCAGCAAGTTCGTGGGCTGCGGGCCGGCGACGCCGGACCTGCTGCGCTGATCGAAATCCCGGATGACATCTGGGGTGGCGCCCGGCGCGGACGCGTCCACGACACGTACCGCGACGTCTTTCGTTCCGGTGGGGCCATGGTCGGCGACTGGATCGATGCCGTGCTTACGGGTGCTCCAGCAACGCCGGACTTGGCCGAGGGGGCACGCGTTCAACATCTGCTCGAACTCGCAGCGCAAAGTGCCACCACCGACGGTCGACTGCTCGATGCCAGGGCCTGACACCCGTGGCGCTGTGCCCCACCTTCGAGCGGTGCTTTTGGTAGTTGCGTTCATCCTCGTCGCTGGCTGCGCCGTCTCCGATGGAGACGACCGTAAGGACGACCCTGATCGGTTGAGCAAATCAGGGGTCGGCATCATCGCCGAAGGGTGCGGGCTTGCTGCGCAAACCGGAAGTGGCGTCGTTCTTGCTGAACGCCATCAGGTGGTCACCGTGGCACACGCGGTCGCTGGAGCATCGAAGATCACCGTCGTGGACGATTCCGGAACTGAACTTGATGCCACGATCGAGGCGTTCGACAAAGACAGCGACCTTGCGGTTCTTCATGTAAACGGCCTAGATGCGGATCCGCTCGCCGTTGGGACGCTTGAGCTGGGCTTGGCCAACGCCGTCGTCTGGTCACGCAACGAAGGGGTGCGTGCCGTCCCGATCGAGATCAACAAAAAGTTGAACATTACAATCGAAGACATCTACGTGGAAGATGAGGTCCGGCGAACCGGAATGGAGTTGCGCGGCGAGATCTCATCTGGCGACTCGGGCGGCGCCGTGATCAACTCCGACGCGGACGTCGTGGGCATAATCTACGCCCGCTCACGAACACGTCCGGGGGTTGCCTTTGCTACCGATTCAGCAGAGCTCGCTCGATTGCTCCGAGAACGACCGATGGACCCCATCGACCGCTGCTTCTGAACACGACCGATGCGGCCAGCACCAAGGTGCTGCGATGACCTGCCCTGTTATCACCACGTTCATGACGCGGAGGCGGCTGCCCTGACAGCCCAATCCGCAGCACAAAACGGAGGATCAACCGGCGGTGCCAATGCAGCCCAGTCAGGCTCAGACGAGAGGAAAGTCGGTCGTGACCTTGCGATCGCAGGGCCGTCGTGGATCAGCGCAGCGTCGAGCTAACCGGTGCGGGCACCCCTCTTCGCACAGTTGATCGAACTTGCTACGCGATGGATTGTGAACGCTCAGCCGCTAGGAGGCAAGCGAACGTCGACGGACAGTGACGGTTGTGGCGCAACCGTCTGACAATCCGTCGAGCTCGAGCACCTTGTGCCACGCAAAGGTTTTGTCGGGTACCGGCACAGGTGCGACAAGTGGCTGCTCGGCGGTCATCTAATGACAGCGCGCATTGACGCAACAAAAATCGCCGGTATCTCCGTGTGGCTCTCCTGGCATCGTTACGATCACGGGGCCGGTTCGCACCGCCGGAACCCAGACTCGTGAACCACGCGCACTCCCACGACCATGCCGCTCTCAGAGATCTCAAGGTCGACTCGGGCGTTGCTCGTTCGATGTGGATCGCCGTTGGGTGCTGCGCCGCTCTGGTCGTAATCGGGCTCATTACGCTGTGGCCAGGATCGTCCACGAGCTCAGTCGACCCACTCGGTCTCGACGGTGAGCCGGTGCGTGCCGAGGTGGTCTCAGTCGAAGTCGCTCCCTGCAGTTACGACGTCCTGCTCGGCTGCCGGACGATTGAGATCGTACCGTCGGAGGGACCCGAGGCTGGAGAGCGCTTGACGTTCGAACAGGGCCTCGACAGCCCGATACGCAACGGTGACTCGATCCTCGTCGACGTCGGTGTCGCCGACGACGGATCGCTCATGATTTTCTTTTACGACTTCCAGCGATCCACCCCGCTCCTGCTGCTGACTCTGCTTTTCGCTGCGGCGATCGTGGTGCTCGGGCGATGGAAAGGCGTTGGGGCATTGGCTGGGCTCGCAGCCAGCCTGATGGTGATCATCGCATTCGTGCTGCCCGCAGTACTCGAGGGTTCGCATGCCGTGCTGGTTGCGTTGGTAGCTGCCGGCGCCATCGCCTTTCTCGCACTATTCTTAGCACACGGCGTGAACCTCGCCACCGCCGCTGCGTTGCTGTCATCAATCGCCAGTCTCGCCGTGACCGCAGTGTTGGCATGGCTCTTCGTCCAGCTCTCCAACCTCACCGGACTCGCCAACGAATCGATCGGATTTCTCGGCGCACTCGGCACCGACATCAACCCTGAGGGTCTCCTCCTTGCCGGCGTGGTGATCGGCTCGCTCGGCGTGCTTGACGATGTGACAGTCACCCAAGTCTCCGCCGTCTGGGAGCTGAAGCGGGCGCGGCCCGATGCCGACATGGCCGACTTGTACCGGCGCGCAGTTCGAATCGGCAGAGACCACATCTCGTCCACGGTCAACACCTTGTTCCTCGCCTATGCCGGTGCTGCGCTACCACTGCTCCTACTGTTCCAGGAAGCAGGCGAATCGATCTCGTCGGTGGCCACTCGGGAAGTCGTTGCCGTCGAGATTGTCCGCGCTCTCGTTGGTTCGATCGGCCTAGTGGCCTCCGTACCCATCAGCACTGCGCTCGCTGCCGCAGTCGTCGGCTCGCGGTCGACCCCGACGCGCTTCGAGGAATCCCACAAGCCCGAGGAAGCCGGCGGGGCCGCCACGAGCCACGGATAGCGTCGACCCGGTGAGTGTGATGCGTCGACAGGTGTGGGCTTCGATGGACTCCGACGCGCGGTCCATGCTGATGAATCGCGGCCTCAACGACATCTTCGAGCCCGGCTTGCGCGCGTCGATTGGTGAGCTGATCGAGGATGTCCGGGCTCGCGGTGATGCCGCAATCTGCGACGCGTTGGCAATCTTTGACCGGATAGACGTCGACCCGGAAGGCCTCCGGGTGACCGACGACGAATTGGACTCAGCTGTCGTTTCGGAAGACGTTGACCGGTCAATCGACGATGCGGTTGCTCACCTCCGCGCCTTCAACGAAGCACAGATGGAACGCTCCACCAACTGGAGCATCGAGTCCGAACCGGGCCTCACCGTCGGCGAGAGAGTCACACCGATTTCATCGGCAGGCCTGTTCACACCGTCGGGAAAGGCCAGCTACCCAAGCGTGGCCTATCAACTCGCAGTACCCGCCATAGTTGCAGGCGTCCCTGAACTGGCTCTCGTGGTGCCTCCGGTGCCTGGCGGTTCCGGTGAGGTCGACGCAGCGGTCCTGGTCGTGTGCCGCAAGCTTGGCGTTCGCAACGTGTTCCGAGTCAATGGACCGGCAGGTGTCGCAGCACTCGGTTTTGGCACCGAGTCGATCCCGAGGGTTCGCAAAGTCGTTGGACCAGGCTCGCCGGCGGTCACGATTGCGCAGGTCGAGATGCAGCGCTACGGAATGGCGACAATGATGTTGCTCGGCCCGACAGAGAGTCTCGTGATCGCCGACGATTCCGCCGACCCGACGCTTCTCGCTGCCGACCTATTGATCGAAGCCGAGCATGGAGTTGACTCATCGGTCGTTCTGCTGACGCCGTCATCGGCACTGGCCGACGCCGTCGACCTTGAGGTCGATCGTCAACTGGAGTTGCTGCCCAGAGCGCGCGCCGAAGCGGCGCGTGCATCACTCGGACCCAACGGAGGGTGCGTGCTCGTTGATGATCTCAACATTGCGGTTTCAGTGGCCAACGAGTTCGCCGCTGAGCACCTCCAAGTGGTCGTTACCAAACTGGAGCTTGACGACGTCCTCAACGGTCTTGTCAACGCAGGCGAGATCCTCGTTGGACAACACACGCCGTTCAGTGCTGGGAACTTTGTGATCGGCTGTCCGGCCTCGCTCCCGACGAGCGGATTCGCCCACGTGTCCTCGGGGATTACCACCGACACGTTCCTCAAGCGAACCGCCGTCGCTCATGCCGATGCCCGAGCAGCTGCTCGGATGGCCCCCTCGGTGATCGCTCTCGCTGAGCACGAAGGGTTTCCCGCTCATGCCGCTGCTATGCGCATGCGGCAGGGCTGAACAGCACATTTGACGCAGAGGCCAGGGCAACTGGGGAACGATCATAAGGTTCTCTGCTTCGTGGTCGACCTGCACCGAATCGCGCTAACACCGGTCGATGAGATGATCGCCGCGACCGAAGCCACCGGCCGCGTGCTGGTCGTCGACAAGACGCTGTTGTCGGGTGGGCAGGTCGAGGGCATCATCGCTGCGTCGGTCGAATGCCAAGTCGGTGCCATATTCAGCCGGGCCGCAAATTCGTTCACGCCACTAGGCGTTGCGGCGAATCTCGTTCTCATCTCGGAGGACGAGAACGTGGCAGCCGCGTCGGGATCGGTGCAGTAGATGGTAAACGCCCGCAAAATGCAAGAACCTCGGGACGACCCGGGCTCCAGCGGAAAGGAGACCCACCTCGACAGGCGCCAGACGGTTTGACGGTCAAGAAATCCGTTCTTCGCTCAAGGCGATGCCGGACCCGCCGCTACGTCGAGCCCATCCACGCCGGACGTGACGGAAATCGTGTCGCCATCGACCACCGAACCGTCGAGGATCAACACCGATGCCGGATCACCGATCTCGCGTTGGATGATCCGCTTAAGCGGCCGGGCACCGAACGCCGGGTCGTAGCCCTCATGGGCAAGTTGCGCCATCGCTGATTCGTCGACGTCGAGCGTGATCCGACGGGCTGCCAACCGGCTTCGAAGGCGTTCGAGTTGAATCCCGACAATGTGCTCAAGATCTGCTTCGGTCAGCGACCGGAAACGGATGATGTCATCGACGCGGTTGATGAACTCAGGCTTGAAGAACTCGCCCGGATCACCAGGCAGATTCGATGTCATGATCAGTACGACGTTGGTGAAATCGACGGTCCGTCCCTGGCCGTCGGTGAGGCGACCGTCGTCGAGCAACTGCAGCAACGTGTTGAACACATCGGGGTGGGCCTTCTCGATCTCGTCGAGCAGCACCACAGAGTACGGGCGGCGGCGCACGGCTTCGGTGAGCTGGCCGCCCTCGTCGTAACCGACATAGCCGGGAGGGGCACCAATGAGCCGCGACACGGAGAACTTCTCCATGTATTCGCCCATATCGATGCGCACCATCGCCCTTTCGTCGTCGAACATAAACTCGGCGAGGGCCCGCGCAAGTTCGGTTTTGCCGACTCCGGTCGGGCCGAGGAACATGAACGAACCGATCGGCCGATCGGGATCAGACAGACCAGCCCGGCTGCGGCGAATCGCATTTGCCACCGAGGTGACAGCAGCATCCTGGCCGATCACCCGCTGATGCAGTAGCTCCTCGAGGTGTACAAGCTTCGAGGTCTCCGACTCCATCAGTCGGGTCACCGGCACGCCCGTGGCCTTGGCGACAACTTCGGCGATGTCCTCGGCGTCGACTTCCTCCTTGAGCATCGCGTCGGTCGCCTGCAGTTCGTCGAGGTGCGCAGTGGCGTCTTCGATGCGCTGCTCGAGTTCAGGGATGCGGCCGTACCGGATCTCGGCGGCCGTCGCTAGGTCGGTCTCACGCTCGACCTGGGTGCGCAGCATCTCGAGTTCCTCTTTGAGAGCACGGATCGCATCGATCGCTTGCTTCTCCTGCTCCCAGTGCCCCTTCATTTCCGCCACCTGGACGTTCAGGGTCGCCAGCTCATCGTGAAGCGCGTCGAGGCGTTCCTTCGACACAGCGTCACTTTCCTTTTCGAGTGCCACCTGCTCGATTTCGAGCTGGAGGATACGGCGCTGGACAACATCGATCTCGGTCGGAAGCGAGTCGATCTCGATGCGCAGCTTCGAGGCGGCCTCGTCAACCAGGTCGATCGCCTTGTCGGGTAGAAACCGTGAGGTGATGTACCGGTCGGACAGCACGGCCGCGCTGATGAGCGCCGAATCCTGAATCCGGACCCCGTGGTGAACCTCATACTTCTCCTTGAGACCTCGCAGGATGCCGACGGTGTCCTCGACCGACGGCTCGCCGACGTAGACCTGCTGAAAGCGGCGCTCCAGCGCAGGGTCCTTCTCGACGTACTTGCGGTACTCGTCGAGCGTGGTGGCGCCGATCATGCGCAGCTCGCCTCTGGCGAGCATCGGCTTAATCATGTTGCCGGCATCCATCGCACCTTCGGCACCTCCGGCTCCTACGATCGTGTGCAGCTCGTCGACGAAGGTGATGATCTCACCATCGGCGTCGGTGATCTCTTTAAGTACAGCTTTAAGTCGCTCCTCGAACTCACCGCGGAATTTGGCGCCGGCGAGCATCGACGCAATGTCGAGCGCGATCAGGCGCTTGTTCTTGAGACCTTCGGGCACGTCACCATCTGCGATCCTCGACGCGAGCCCCTCAACGATCGCAGTCTTGCCGACACCAGGTTCACCGATCAGGACGGGATTGTTTTTCGTGCGTCGGGAGAGGACCTGGATCGCTCGCCGAATTTCATCGTCGCGACCGATGACCGGGTCTATCTTGCCCTCCGCAGCACGGGCAGTGAGGTCCTGACCGTACTTCTCGAGCGCAGCGAACTTCTCTTCGGGGTTTTGGTCGGTGACCCGGTGTGAGCCACGCACGGCCTGCATGGCCTGCATAACCTCTTCAGAGCCCATGTCGAGCCGGTCGTTCATGGCGAGAAGCAGGTGCTCGACAGACAGGAAATCGTCTTTAAAATCCTGCTGGTACTTCTCAGCGTTGGCGACCTTGTTAGAGAGCTCCTTACTCATCCGCGGCTCATCGCCGCCATAGGCATTCGGAAGGCCGGTAACTGCTTCGTCGGCCTCATTGCGCACCATCAAGGGTGCCAGGCCCAGCTTGGCGAGCACGGCAGGAACGATCGTGCCCTCCTGACGCATCATCGCCGAGAGCACATGGTCCGGTGTGAGTTCAGGGTTCGAACGCGCCTTGGCGTCGTCGATCGCGGCAGCGAACGCCTCTTGAGTCTTGATCGTCCACTTCTTCGGATCGAATGCCATGCTTTCGCTACCTACCTCTCGCTATTGCTACTTCACTCATTTAACTTGAGTCTTAGTATATCAAGTCTTCGTAGGGTTTTCCACAGGTGCTTACATCGTTCATTCTGGTCCGTTTGGGCGTCCGACGCCGACGCCGAACCGAACTACAACAACCCAGTCCTCAGAGGCTCCGACGAGCGAACCATCACAGATTGACGCCATGATGGCGGCGTGAACATTCCCCGGCTGTCGATTCTCGACCTGGCGATCATTGGACCCGACCAAACCGCCGCCGACGCATTCGCGAACAGCGTCGCACTCGCCCAGACTGCCGAAGCCCGTGGCTATGAGCGGGTCTGGTACGCCGAACATCACAACATGTCGGTGATTGCGTCATCGGCACCGAGCGTGCTCGTCGCCCACATTGCTGCCCACACGTCAACGATTCGTCTCGGTGCCGGAGGTGTAATGCTGCCAAATCACTCACCGCTCACGATTGCCGAGCAGTACGGCACACTCGAAACTTTGCATCCTGGCCGCATCGACCTTGGCCTCGGGCGCGCTCCGGGAAGTGATCAGACCACCTGGCGGGCGATGCGCCGTGATCCACGGGCATCCGACCGATTTCCTGAGGACGTACTTGAACTGCAGGGCTATCTGCAGGGCACATCGCGGGTCACCGGCGTCGCTGCGGTGCCCGGAGCGGGGATGAACATCCCGCTTTACATTCTTGGCTCGTCATTGTTCGGTGCGCAGCTCGCGGCGAAGCTTGGCCTACCTTTCGCCTTTGCGTCTCATTTCGCCCCGGGCGCCCTCTTTCAAGCGATCGAACTGTACCGCGCCGAGTTCCAGCCCTCGGCGCAACTTGATAAGCCGTACGCAATCGCCGGCGTCAATGTGATCGCGTCTCACAGCGACGACGACGCGCAGCGACAGTTCGAACTCGTTCGCCGACAACGGATCACCCGCTTCTTGGCCCGAGACTGTGAGCTAACCGACACCGAAATTGATGTCCTGGTCGACTCGCCACAGGGTCGCCAAGTCGCCCAAATGATGCACTACTCGGCAGTTGGCACCGCCGGAGAGGTCGCCACGTACCTCACCCAGTTCGCCAAGCACGCCGACGTCGACGAAGTGATCACCGCACATTCGTCACCGACTATCGACGCTCGACTTCGGTCGGTCGAACTCGTCGCTAACGCCGTTGACCCGGTGGCCATCTTGTGACGTAGGGCTGAGACAGGTGGTCTCCGAGACATGCTCGGCGAGCATGTCGACCAACCACTGGTCAGAACACGGGAGCCGGTCGCTGCAAGCGGCGAACACCGCAACACGCACAGCCGCAATTCCGCTGTCACCGACTCGCGCACGCTACGGTCCAAGCGATGCTTCGTGCGATTGGCAACGTGCTCTGGTTCATCCTGGCCGGGGTCTGGCTCGCACTCGGATATGGCATTGCCGGGTTGGTGATGTGCATCACAATCATCGGAATCCCCTTCGGCATTCAGGCCTTCAAGCTCGCCTGGTTCACGTTGTGGCCCTTCGGGAAGACAGTCATGCGTCAGCCGAATGGCGGTGGTCTTGAGGTTGTTTTCAACGTTCTTTGGCTGATCCTGTTCGGCTGGCCGATCTTCCTTGCGCATCTCGTCGCCGGAGCGCTGTTGTGCGTCACGATCATTGGGATCCCCTTCGGCGTCCAAGCCTTCAAGCTCAGCATCCTCGCCCTCTGGCCTTTTGGGCGTTTTGTAGCACCGATCGACGCGCTGCCACCCGGCGTGACAGCGAACTACACGGTGCCGACTGACCCCACCCACCGTTGAGGCTGAACCGCCCGAGGGACTTCGATCGTGAGCGTTGATGATCGGAGTCGAGCCAGGATCGACATCGACCAGGCAAGCCTCCCGGTCTGTCGATGCTCCGCCCCCTACCGCGCGCGGCCGAGAAGTCAGACGTCTTGCACGGCAGCGGACAACTGGGCCGTGACGGCATCGCCGAGGTTGGCGAGGTCCTTATAGCGGCGGACCTCGGCGGACATCGCCGACACGGCAGCGGCCAGGGTGGCAGCCGACTTGGGATCGCGTTCCATCACTGCAATCGGCGCGATGTAGGTCCGAATCGTGAAGAGCACGCAGCCGGTTCCGGGGAAGCGTCGGAGAGTCTCGCGCTCAACACGCACAAACAATTCGGAGGCGTCGGGATCGATCGGCCGAGCCCCACCTGTTCCGTCGGCGGGTGTGTAGCCGTCAGGCACGTCGATGATGCCCCAACCGAGCCTCCAGAACGAACGCTCAGGGCGAAGGCGACCGAGGAATCGGTCGACCTCTGACTCGAGCGTGGCATTGAGCAGAGCAACCGGTTCGTGAACCTCGGCCATGCTTCGTCCAAGCTTCGACGCAAGATCCCAACGATTCGGGAAGCAGACCGAGCCGCCGCCGAACACGAGTCGACCATCGCGTTCAACCATCAGCACGAGGTCCTCCGGCACGAGCCTGCTCGCCGCCACGAGCGGGTGAAGATCTGTGTCGAGCGTCGTACGACCGAAACGTTCGGGCCAGCGCCATCGCAGATGATCCACGACCGCATCTGCGACTTCCTGCGATGCCGGTTCGATGCCGTCGAGCGCACCAAAGACTGTCGACGCGTGTTGGCCTAGCAGCGCAGCCTTCTGCGCGATCCAACCGTCGGGCCCATCGGCGTCCGGGCCGAGTTCGATCCAGTTGGCCAGGTCGAGAGGGCGGACTCCGAGACGCCACCGGAATTCGCCGGCGAGGATCGAACCGCGCTCGCGCCACGGCTCGTACGGCAATTCCGAGACCAGTGGCACGACGCTGATCGTAGAACGAACGCGACCCACTGTCTCGATCTACGAGATCCCAACATCGGCGACACACTGCACAAACACGCGATCCGATTCGCCCACGAGATTGAGAGCTACCCCGTGCAGATGTTGGGCAATGATCAGCACTACGACGATCACCGCTTCTACAAACGCCATAGATTCGTCCAATCTCGCCTCGGGTTCAAGCGGTATCGAATTAACCATGACTCATAACGAGATCCATCGACCCCAGTGACGAGATCAGACTAAAACCCGCGCCCATGCACCCGGCCGAAGGGGCACGTGACACCCCGGGGCTTGACGCGCCCTCTCGGTAGGATCGGGGGTTGATGGCTGGCCTGTCACGTCACCGACCGCCCCACGTGGCCCAGGGAACCTGGCGGTCGGGTGCGCTCCACGTGTGGGGCTGGAATGGTGTTGACACGGCTTCGATGGCATGGCTTTACTCCGGATTCCGTACGATCGATGCCGACGGCACCCGCAGCGGCTGGCACGACTCGCCGATCTCATACGGAGCGGTTGCGCGAATCAGTATCGACATCTCCGCGCGTCCCGCACTCCACGCAGCGTCGGTGCAACTCGACCCCCTCGGCGCCGCCGTGTGGCTGTCCGAGTTGCCTGCCGACACCGACGTCGTCTCCGACTCAATCGCCTGGTTCGCACGGGTAGCTGAGCTGGCCCGCCGCATGGTGTCGGCGGGGCGTATGTCACCGATCGTCGTCGATGAGGGCCCGTTCACCGTGGCACGGTGGGCCCCCGAAATCGACGACGAAATCGGTGCGTTACTCGCCACCCTCGACGCGGCCAAACCAGACATCTGCACAGCTGGATCGGGTCACGACACGCGGAAAATCTTCGAACTTATGGTCGATGGCGTTGCCCGGTCCTACCTGTTCCAGAACGGATGGAAAGCCGACATCGGGCGCGGCCGTAACGGCTCGACGCAGGCACTGCGCGCTGTCTTCGGCGCGCTGGCGAAACCCGATCACGTCGTTCGTGGCGGAGCCGCCGAGTTTGACCTCGCACTAGGCCAACTCCGCGATGAGCTCGACCGCCATCGACGGCGGTTGTCGGGCGAACCGGTTGTGATCCCGCGGGTCCGGTTACTCATGTCGCACGACCCCCACGATCCTTGGGAGGTGCGCCTAGAACTCGTCGATGACACCGACTCGATGCGTTGGTGCACGGCATCCGACCTTTGGGACCGCAACGACCGCTCCATCGAGGTCGCCCGTGAGGCCCGGCACCTCGACACGCTGGTGTCGTTACTCAACGAGGTCGTCAGTCGGATCGCTCCCGTCGTGCCCGGCCTCGCCGATCTTTCCCTCGAGCACGAGCCGACGGGCGTCGAGCTCGATCTCGAAACGGCTGAGGACTTTATCGATATCGCACCGTTAGAGCTGGAGAAAGTCGGGGTCGAGCTGATTGGGCCGGAGCGGCTGATCCGTAAAACCGTTCGCGTTGCCGGCGAGGCCACGCAGACGCCGCAGGACGATCGTAAAAAGCAGTTCGGCCGCGACGCCCTCGTCGAGTGGAAACTCGTTGTAGACGACGAGGAGATTTCCGACGCCGAACTCAAACGCGCCGAGGAGGCGGGCGCAACGCTGTTGCACACCGGCGACCGTTGGGTACGGATCGACCCTGACGAGTTGCGGCGTAAACGCGACAAGCAACGCGAGCTAGAGCAGACCCGCAGCCGAGTCACGCCGCTCCAGCTACTCCAGCTAGCAAACGATGATGACGCGACGGACGACCGAACAACTATTCGCGTGCACAGAGCAGGTGACACGTTTGACGGGGTCGAGCTCGGCGTTGACGACGCCGGCCTCACCTCGGGGGACCCGGCACCAATTTCTGACACCGATTGGGTCCGGTCGCTGCTCCAGGGGCTTCCGGACGAACGGCTCGAGGAGGTCAGAGAGTCCACCGAGTTTGTCGGCGAGCTGCGTCACTACCAGCGGCGCGGCCTCGCTTGGATGCAGTTTCTATCGCGGCTCGGACTGGGCGGGTGCCTCGCCGACGACATGGGTCTCGGCAAGACGGCTACAACCCTGGCGCACCTCGTCGAGCGCCCCGGTCCGCACCTCGTCATCTGTCCGCTTTCGGTGGTCCGTAACTGGCACTCGGAGTCGCACCGGTTCACCCCGAAACTGGAGGTGTCTGTTCACCACGGATCACAGCGCGACAAGCAGCTCGACCTGATCTTGAAAGCGATGGACCACAACGCGTCCTCCGACGATGCCGACGAGATGTTCCTCATCAACCCTGAGTTGCAGATCGTGATCACGACATACGGACTGTTGCCGCGAGATCTCGAGCACCTCGGCTCGATTGAGTGGTCGACTGTCGTACTCGACGAAGCGCAAATGGTGAAGAATCCGAACACCAAGGCAGCCAGGGCCGTGCGCCAGCTTCGTGCCGACCAAAAGATCGCGCTCACCGGCACTCCGGTCGAAAACCGCTTGAGTGAGCTGTGGTCCATTCTCGACTCGGTCAACCCAGGGATTCTCGGCGGGCTTGAACGGTTCCGGAAAGACTTTGCGTCTCCGATCGAACGCGGCTCCGATCCTGGAGCTGCGGCCGATGCGGCCGCTCGGCTCCGCAGGATCACAGGCCCATTCATCCTTCGCCGCACCAAAGCCGACAAACGACTGCTCCCCGATTTGCCCGACAAGATTGAACAGGTCGCCTACGCGAAACTCACAAAAGAACAAGCAACGCTGTATCAACAGGTAGTTGACCAGTTGCTAGCCGATGCCGAGCAGGCTAAAGGCATGCGTCGACGTGGACTCGTGCTCGCTGCACTCATGCGACTCAAGCAGATCTGCAACCACCCCGCACATGCACTTAAGGACGACTCGCGTCTTGCGGGCCGATCGGGCAAGCTGACTCGATTCGATGAATTGGTGACCGACTTACTAGATCAGGGCGAGCGCGCACTCGTGTTCACCCAGTTCCGTGAGATGGGCGAACTGCTGGTTCGCCACGTCGACGAGCAGTTCTCTTTTGCAGCACCGTTTCTGCACGGCGGCGTGACCCGAACCCGGCGCGACTCGATGGTCGACGAGTTCCAGGACGGAACTGGACCACCGCTCCTCCTCGTGTCGCTCAAGGCCGGTGGCACCGGCCTCAACCTCACCGCTGCGAGTCAAGTCATCCACTACGACCGATGGTGGAATCCGGCAGTCGAGGACCAGGCAACCGACCGGGCCTGGCGGCTCGGGCAGACGCAAACGGTCAACGTCCACAAGTTGGTGTGTGAAGGAACGGTCGAAGAGAAGGTCAGCCAGGTGATCGACGACAAACGGAAGCTCGCCGAACAGGTGGTGGGGACCGGTGAGGGCGAGGCGTGGATCTCGGAGATGACAACCGACGAATTGCGCGACCTCGTCGTCCTGGAGGCCGAGCTGTGAGCCGACCACGTAAACCGTTCGGCGCGCAACAGCCGGGCAGGCTCCCTGCGACGATGATGAAGGTGCTTGCCGCCGAGATGAGCGATCCGCAGCGTTTGCGTCGCGGAAAGCAATACTCAAAGGACGGGTCGGTGCTCGACATTGTAGTAGATCGCGGTGTTGTCACCTGCGAGGTGCAGGGCACTCGCTCTACACCGTATATCGCAGCTCTTGAGGTTACGCCCGGCGACGGCATGCCGCTTCGCCGCGATGTCCGCGCTGTGTGCAACTGCCCCGACGACAACAACTGGGATGACCACGCATGCAAACACGTGATTGCGGCAATGTTCGTTTTCGCCGACGAGCTCCTAATGGAACCCGGCCTCCTTGACGCCTGGCGTGGTCGCGATGAAACCGAGCCCAACCACGACACCTCAGCCGATGACGACCACGACGACGATGAGGTCGACGACCTCCTACAACGTCGGCGGCACCTCCAACTCGTACGCGACGGCATGGAGCAGGGCCGAGCCGAGCGGCGTGAGCAACATCATGCCCGGCGTGAGCGCGAACCGCTCGCTGACCCGATCGCCAACATCCTCACGATTCCCGAGGGTGCCGCACTGCCGTCGATCCCCCACCTCGAACGTGCCGACGAACGGCTGCCGCGCCGACCCGAGCTCGCCACCATCCTGCGTGATGCGTATCGCCACCTCCACATCGATTGGGACTGAGGTGTCTCCTCTCACCGCGCCGCATCTGATCGCACTCGACCTCGACGGGACCCTTCTCGATGGCGATGGGCTGCTCACGGCACGGGCACTCAAAGCCATTCGTGCGCTCAGAGATGCCGGCCACCGCGTGGTGATCGCCACCGGGCGCCCACCCGATATCGCCGTGCGTGCCACGCAGCCGCTCGCCGGGCTCGCTAGCCACATTGTCGGCGGCAACGGGACGATCATTGCCACGTTCCCTGCGCACCCCACCGAGCCGCCCGAACTGATCCATGTCAGCGGCTTTGAGTATTCGGTTGCTGCCAATTTTGTCACCGTGTTGCGCGAGCAGAGCAGCGGATTTGCGTTTGCGCTCGCCACAGATGCCGGGTTCGTCCATGAGCGCGGCTTTGCCGAGCTGATGCCAGCCGCCGTCCATGACGATCCTGTCGACGACGTGCTCTCCATCGGCGGGACCACGGCGTTCAAGTTGCTCGTGTTCCACAACGAGCGACCGCTGGACTCGATCCTCAATGAGATACCGCTCATCATCAATCATCTCGGCACAGGCTTCGCAGTTCGCCACATGGGTGCCGAAGCCGCTGAGATCGGACCCGCCGATTCTGACAAGGGGGCGGGGTTGCACTGGCTCTGCGATCACCTCGGCGTGAACGCATCCGACGTCATAGCGGTGGGCGACGAACAGAACGACCTCTCGATGATTAAGTGGGCCGGTCGGGGTGTGGCCGTGGCGAATGCTGACGCCCGGGTCCGCAACGCTGCCGACAAAGTGATCGGTTCAAACCTCGATGACGGTGTCGCTCGGTTCCTCGAGCTGCTAGTCGACTAACCTTTAGCGTCCGCAAGTCGTCAAAAGCCCGGCAAAGTTTCCTAACTGGAAGCATGCCGCCTCGTGCAATCGTGACGTGGCGAACGACATCTCGTTGGTCGCAAACACACTGATCGACAAGAACGATCAGGCCATACACGCAAGACGCAACGAGAGCCGGATGACCCTGTGCTGCCTTTTCGCCACCGATCATGGCCAATCTTGGGGAGGCGACGCTTCCGGGCGACCGGCGGCATCAAGCGAATGGCCCACCATTTTTGGCGCCGACGGGAAGGCGACCTGATCACTCGCGGTCGAAGATGCTCGGACGCTGCCCGAATACGGCGACGGCCTGCTTGAGGGGAACCAGGTCGCCACCTGTGGTGCGCGAGTCAACCCGCTCCGCCTCGCGGATCGCATGCAAGGCGATCTCACGTGCTTGTTCGAGTTCGTTGCGAAGCCGCCCGTTCTCGTTCTCCAGCTGCATGACTCGCCGGATCCCCTCGAGGTTCAGGCCGGCATCGGTCAACTCGGAAATCCGTCGCAGCAACTCGATGTCATCGTCGCTGTACCGCCGGTTGCCGCCCTCGGTTCGAGCAGGCGACACAAGGCCACGGCGCTCGTAGATGCGCAACGTCTGCGGATGCATGCCAGCCAACTCGGCGGCGACCGAGATCACGTAGACCGCTTTCAGGTGATGCTTGCTCATAACTACTCCTGCCCGCCGCTCACCGTACTCGCCGCAGCGAACGCCTCGACGGCCGTACGCTGTGCATCGTTGAGTTCGGTCGGCACCACCACATCGACGGTGACTATCAGACTGCCGGTAACCGGGCCCTTCGCCGTAGTACGAGTGACACCTTTTTCCTTCACGCGGTGGCGCGATCCGGACTGCGAGCCGGGTTTGATCCGAAGCTTGACGGTGCCACCGTCGAGCGCCGGAACATCGATGTCCGCGCCGAGGGCCGCTTCAGCGAACGAAACCGGCACGGTGACCGTAAGGTCGTCGCCCTTTCGTCCGAAACGCGCATGTGGCATCACCTTGAGCTGCACTAGCAGATCTCCGGACGGGCCACCGTTTCGTCCAGGAGAACCGCGTCCGCTCAGACGGATTGTCTGGCCGTCTTTCACTCCTGCGGGGATCCGGGTTTTTACTTCCCGGGGTCGACGCTCGATGCCAGTTCCCCGACACGTGTCGCATGGGTACTCGATTCGGGCGCCGGTGCCCTGACAGACCTGACACGGGGCGGTCATGGCGAAGAAACCCTGATTATCGTCAGTGACTCCACGGCCGCCACAGTTCTGGCAAACCGTTGGGCTTGTGCCCGGACGAGCGCCGGAACCAGAACAGGTACTGCACGCTGCGTCGGTGGTGAGATGAAGCGACGTTTCGAGGCCCCGCACTGCGTCCTCAAAGTCAACGGTCAATTGTGCTTCGATGTCGGCGCCGCGGCGCGGCCCGACGCCCGCCGCCGAACCGCCGCGCCTGCCGCCACCGCCACCGAACATGTTCCCGAGGAGATCGCCCAGTCCACCTGAGCCGCCGACGTCATCGACATTGAACGAGAATCCGCCGGGTCCACCTGGCGAACCGCCACTGCGGCCGACAGGCCCGAGCGAGCGCACCTCGTCGTACTCCTTGCGCTTCTCCTCCTCGCCAAGCACGTCGTACGCAGCGGAGACGTCTTTGAACTTCTCCTCTGCAACTGTGTTGCCAGGGTTCTTGTCAGGGTGGAGTTCACTGGCGAGCTTGCGATATGCCTTCTTGATCTCTTTGTCGGATGCCGTCTTCGACACACCGAGGGTTTCGTAGTAGTCGTTCTCGAACCACTCACGTTGCGGATTCATCTTCGTAACCTCCTCTCTGGTTCTCGTCGTCCTCTGTCAGGGATCCAGCTCCGTATCGCCGGTGATCTCTCAGTCGGTGGTCTTCACCATCGCCGGGCGGAGGGTCCTGCCCTTCCAGCGGTACCCGCTGCGCAGCACCTCGGCCACGACCGGATCCCCGCCGTCAGACGGCTCGTGGGCCACCGCTTCGGCTACTCCGGGATCAAACGGCTGGTGATCTAGATCAAGGGTTTCAAGTCCCTGCTTCTTTAACTCAACGAGCATCTGGTTCAGAAGCGGACCCACTTCTTCCGGATGGCGGAGAAACGCTGCCTCCGCCGCGTCCAGCACCGGCAGAAGCGCCTCAGCCAACAAGCCCGTCGCCCGGTCGGCATCGGCTTGCGCCCGTACGCTCGACTGCTTGCGGAAGTTATCGAAATCAGCTTGCACGCGCTGTGCCATGGTCTTGAACTGGTCTCGCTCGTCCAGTAGCGCCGTGACATCGATATCGCTGAAGTCAACGTCATCGACGGCGTCGGCCAGGGCCTGCTCCGCCTCGCTGATAGGCCGGACGTGACCTTCGGTCAGGTCGTCCACCTCGCTGGCGCGCTCGTTATCGTCACCGGTGAGCCCATCGAAGCCGAGAGTGCCATCGGCCCGCCCTGCCGACGCCGACGTGTCAGCAGGGCGGGAGACATCGGGATCATGGACGTCGGGGTCATAGTTGTCGCCGTCACCGGTGTTGCCCGGCCGGCCAATCGGATGGTCGGACATCGGCTGCCTCAGCTCTCGTCGTCGACGATTTCGGCGTCGACGATGTCGTCATCAGAGGTGTCGTCCGCTCCGGCGTCGCCGCCGGCATCCTGACCCGACGCCGAGCTCCCGGCGCCATCGGCATCCTTCGCCGCTGCCTCGTAGAGCTTTTGGCTGAACGCTTGGCTAGCGCTCATCAATGTATCGGTCGCCGTCTTGATGGCCTCGTTGTCGTCGCCGGCCAACGCCGTCTTTAAGTCAGCGAGCGGCGTTTCGACTGCCTCCTTCTCGGCTGGCTCAACCTGTTCGCCCTGCTCACGAAGCACCTTCTCAGTCTGGTGCACAAGTGATTCGGCGTTATTGCGGACCTCGGCCTCTTCGCGCCGCAGCTTGTCTTCCTCAGCATGAGCCTCCGCGTCCTTGACCATCTGAGCAATGTCGTCCTTGTTGATGGTCGACTGACCGGTGATCGTCATCGACTGCTCCTTGTTCGTAGCGCGGTCCTTCGCGGAGACGTGGACGATGCCATTGGCATCGATGTCGAAGACAACTTCGATCTGCGGTACACCCCGCGGCGCCGGCGGCAGATCAACGAGCTGGAATTTGCCGAGCGTCTTGTTGTACTGCGACATGTCTCGCTCGCCCTGGAGAACATGGATTTCGACCGACGGCTGGTTGTCTTCGGCAGTCGTGAACACCTCAGATCGCTTGGTCGGAATCGTTGTGTTCCGCTCGATGAGCTTGGTCATGATGCCGCCCTTCGTCTCGATGCCCAGTGACAGCGGGGTGACGTCAAGCAAGAGGACGTCCTTCACGTCGCCGCGAAGAACACCAGCCTGGATGGCGGCACCGATGGCGACGACTTCGTCCGGGTTTACGGTCTTGTTCGGCTCTTTTCCTGTGAGGCTCTCGACGAGATCACCGACCGAAGGCATCCGGGTCGAGCCTCCGACCAGGATCACGTGATGCAGGTCTCCTTTGGCCACCCCGGCATCCTTAAGCGCCTGCTCGAACGGCACACGGCAGCGCTCGATGAGGTCGGCGGTCATCTCCTGGAACTTCGACCGGGTCAGGCTCTCGTCAAGGTGCAACGGCCCATCGGCAGTTGCGGTAATGAACGGCAGGTTGATCTGCGTGGACTGCGTCTGGCTGAGTTCAATTTTTGCCTTCTCCGCTGCTTCCTGAAGACGCTGAGCGGCCATGCGGTCCTGGCTCAGGTCTACGCCGTGCGCTGCCTTGAACTGATCAACGAGCCACGTGATGATGCGCTGATCCCAGTCGTCACCACCGAGCTCGGTGTCACCGTGCGTCGACTTAACTTCAAACACGCCGTCGCCAATTTCGAGCACTGACACGTCGAAGGTGCCGCCACCGAGGTCAAACACCAGGATCGTCTCGTCCTCGGAGCCCTTCTCGAGTCCGTACGCCAGCGCTGCAGCGGTCGGCTCGTTAATGATGCGTAGCACCTCGAGACCGGCGATCGTGCCGGCTTCCTTCGTGGCGGTGCGCTGCGCGTCGTCGAAATATGCAGGCACGGTAATGACAGCCTGCGTGACGCTGTCTCCAAGGTAGCTCTCGGCATCGCGCTTGAGCTTCATCAGCGTGCGAGCGCTGATTTCCTGCGGCGTGTACTGCTTGCCGTCGACGTCGTCGGTCTTCCACGCTTCGCCAATGTGGCGCTTGACCGAACGGAAGGTCCGATCGGGGTTGGTGATTGCCTGGCGCTTGGCGACTTCACCGACGAGTACTTCTCCAGTCTTTGAAAACGCAACGACCGAGGGGGTCGTGCGGGCGCCTTCAGAGTTCGGAATGACGACGGGATCGCCGCCTTCAAGGACGGAGACGACGGAGTTAGTGGTGCCGAGGTCGATGCCGACTGCTTTGGCCATGGGGGTAGTGCTCCTTCTGTGGGTGAGCCCTAACGGGCTCGAGGTCAGATCTTGAATAAGTGGTAATCAAGATAGGCCCTCTCTGGCCGTTCAACAACCCCCCAGTCAGTAAACTTGAGTGCTCTTGACTCAGGATCGGATCCTCAGAGTAAGCGGTCAGGCCCGAACGAGTCCGGCAACAGCTCCTCCACCGTCACGGTACGAACCGCCCCAGCGACCGTCGTGGCGTGGATCATGGTGGAGGCGTCACTGAACTCGCGGATCTTCTGCCTGCATCCTCCGCACGGCGTGCCGGGCGTGTCGCCGGTGGTGACGGTGACAACGTCGGCGATCACCGGCACACCATCGCTGCCGGCGACCATCATCGAAATCGCGCCGCCCTCGGCGCACACCCCCTCCGGATACGCAACGTTCTCGACGTTGCACGCAGCGAACACGTCACCTGTGACTGTGCGAATCGCTGCTCCGACCTTGTAGCTCGAGTACGGGCTATAGGAGTGTTTGCGTGCGACGCAAGCCGCATCGAAGAGTTGTCTGACCGATTCATTCATCTCTTCATCCTGCCACTCACAGGGGCGGCGCGTTGCCCCGGTAGCAACGGACCTGCTGCGCAGCTGCGATGCGGCCAGCTACCTCGACCGTCTGCGCCGTCCGGTGCCCAAAGTCTTCAGATGGGTTTCCGCTGAGTTCGGTCTCCGCAAGTTGTCCGGTTTCATGCGCGTGGCTTCAATCTCCGCCGAAACGGTCAGGTAAATCGCCGATGATTTCGCACGAGACGCACTCGCCTTGGTCTCGAAGAAATGGCGAGCGAGGAAGCGTGTTCGAGTCGTCCGATGCATTCGACGCCACTGATCCGATGCCTCCAACGCTGCTAGTTGGAGAACGGTGAATCGACACAAATCGACCGTCTTTGGCTGGTATGGGCGGCAACGATTGCGATGACCCGAAGTCGTTCCGTGTCGTCGTTTAAAATTCGTAGCGGCGTAAAGGTTGCAGTGTTTGCAGATCTCATCGACGTTAAGTGCTTCTGCTGTATCTCGATACGCCGCCTTAAACACCGCCGCAGTAAAGTCTTAATCGTCGTTAATCGAAAGGGAGTACGGAAAGACCATGGAATCTGAATCCAGAGTGCAGTTCAGGAGCAGCCGAAGATTGTTCGTTGCAGCTATCCCGGGGCTTGCACTTGCAGCAGCAGCGTGCAGCTCAGACGATGATGCCGTCGACACAAACGCGGTGCCACGACCGACTCCAGCCACGCCAGATGAAGCCCTTGAGGTTCTCCTCGAGGGGAATGAGCGGTTTGCTGCAAACACTCCTGAGGCGTTGAGTGCTGCGACACTCGAGGCGGCTCGAGCCAGCAATGCCGAAGGCCAAGCCCCCTTCGCCACGGTTCTAGCCTGCGCTGACAGTCGGGTCGCTTCTGAAATGATATTTGATCAGTTCCTTGGCGATATTTTTGTTGTTCGCGAGGCGGGCAATATCGCACAGTCTCCGACCAATCTTGGAAGCCTTGAGTTTGGCCATGCAGCTCTCGGCTCTAACCTGCTCGTTGTTTGTGGCCATTCATCCTGCGGGGCAGTCGACGCGGCCTTCACTGGTGCCGAGCCTGGTGGAAACATTCAGTCGATAGTGGACGCAATCCAGCCTGGCATCGGGGGGGCGAGCAGTCTCGATGAGGCGGTTGCCATGAACGTAGACGCCGTTATTGAGCAAATCCGCAACGGCAGCGAAATTCTGCGTAGCGCAGAGGAAGAGGGAGAGTTGAAGATCGTCGGCGCGATTTTTGACCTTGAAACAGGTGTCGTCAGCCTTATCTAGACGGCACCAATCACGCCCAAGGCGTGGACACTCGAGCAAGCTGGGCAGTGCTCTTCATTGATACAACAACGTCGAGACTCGGTATCGGCTGGCCGTCACGCTCAAGGGCTCAACGATCATGGTGGCTGGCCTTGACCGCACGCGCGACCATGTTGATCGATGCATGTAACGGCGCAACGCCGCCGTTTCATCCGAATGTGCCACAATCGGGAGTTACGGGTTATCGACTCCTCCTCGCTTCGCGCATCCTCCAACTTGAAGCCCACCACGTCGCCACCATTCGGTAAGACGACTCGATAAGACGACGATGCCCAGCATTCGGGATCGATGTCACGCCGTTCGTAGGCTGGTTTGATGGATTCGCTGTCGTTGAAGCCGCATCCGTCCTTTTCCGGTCGTCCAGGGCCGGTGTTGGTCGTGATCGCCGACGGTGTGGGTGTCGCCCCTGCCGGAGCGTCGAATGCCGTGACTGAGGCCGATACCCCGACCCTCGACCGGCTCACCTCCGGCGAGTTGTACACCGAGCTGGCAGCCCATGGCCCGGCGGTCGGTCTGCCGTCGAGCGACGACATGGGTAACAGCGAAGTCGGCCACAACGCACTGGGAGCCGGCCGGGTATTTGAGCAGGGCGCCAAGCTGGTCAACAAGGCGATCGAGACGAACGCGATCTTTGATTCACCGGTCTGGTCTGACGTGGTCGACCACGGCCGGGCTGGCACGCTACACCTAATCGGCTTGCACTCCGACGGTGGCGTCCATTCTAGCCTCGACCAGCTCTACGCTCTGTTGCGCAGCGCTGCTAGCGAAGGCGTCACGAGCTGCGCTGTCCACATCATGCACGACGGACGAGACGTCGATGCCCGGTCCGCACTGCGTTACATCGACCGAACCGAGGGGGTTCTCGACGAGATCAACGTTGCCGGCGATGGGCGCAACTACCGGATCGCCTCCGGGGGTGGGCGGATGAAGATCACGATGGACCGCTATCAGGCTGACTGGGAGATGGTCGAACGTGGCTATCGATGCCACGTCCACGGCGAGGGGCGGCCCTTTCCAAGCGCCCGAGTTGCCGTGGAGAGCATGTACGACGAGTCCGACACCGGCGATCAGTATCTCGACGAGTTCGTGGTGACCGACCACGACGGCACACCGATCGGCGAGATCGTCGACGGCGACGGCGTGGTCTTCTTCAACTTCCGCGGTGACCGTGCGATCGAAATTTCATGTGCGCTTGAGGATCCCGACTTTGACGTGTTCGATCGCACGGGCGTCGACGGTCGTTCACATCCCGATGTTTCCTTCGCCGGGATGCTCCAGTACGACGGTGATGCACTCGTGCCGGAGCGGTACCTCGTGGCACCGCCGGCGATCGATCGCGTGATGGCACAGTTCCTCTGCGCTGAGGGCATCCGCAGCTTCGCGATCAGCGAAACCCAAAAGTACGGCCATGTGACGTACTTCTGGAATGGCAATCGCTCTGGGTTTATCGACGAGTCGCTGGAGACCTACATCGAGATCTCCTCGGACAACGTTGAGTTCGATACCACCCCTGCCATGAAGGTCCCTGAGATCACCGAGGAGACGATCGATCTGCTGCGCTCCGGCGAGTACCGGTTCGGACGGCTCAATTTCCCCAGCGGCGACATGGTCGGACACACCGGACATCTCCACGCCACCGTCGAAGCAATGGAAGTGATCGACTCGTGTATGGCCCGTCTCGTCGAGGTGATCGATGATCTCGGCGGTGTACTGATCTACACCGCCGACCACGGGAACGCCGACATCATGTTCACGGAGACGAACGGTGCACGTTCTCCAAAAACGTCGCACACCTTGAGCCCGGTGCCCTTCGCCATTCACGACCCCAACTACGGCGGCGAGTACCACATGGTCAGCGGCGGCCCAGCCCCCGATCACGGCCTCGCGAACGTCGCCGCCACTGTCTTCAATCTGCTTGGCTTCGAAGCCCCAGACGACTACCTCCCGAGCCTGATCGGCTTCTAGCCCTGCAGGTAAGGGGTCATTCCCAATCGGGTCCGAAGTAAAACGACGGGATCCGCTCGGCGCGGTATGTCAGGTAAAAGTTCTCGGTGTCCGACTTTGATTTGAGTTCCCACACCACGTCGCCACCGGACTCACCATCCGGCACAATCTCCCGGATCAAGATGTGCAACGGATCCTCGCCCGTCGGAGGAAACGTCCCGATGCCGCCGTGCGTCACCAGAACATTGCCGTTCTCCAGCACGTCGGCGTCGGAAATGAACGTCGAGTAGGCCAGTTTGCCGTTGTCTTCGACGTCGATGTTCTCCCAGCGCTGGATTGCGAACCATTCGCTCGGATCGCTCGAGGTATCATTCACCTCGTAGATGACCGCACGGCTGTACGGCTGGTTGTCGGGGTCATCGGACGAGGTGCCCGGTCGGAAGTTCCCGTTGTCGTAGACGACCAGCGATCCGTCGTTATTGACCTCTACAGCGTGCTGGTAATACGTCTGTTCGCCGTCAAGCGGCATCGTCGCCCCGTCGCCGAGGATCCACCGCAGCTGCGACTGGGGCCCCTCTTCATCTAGGTGGTCGAACGCAACAATCTGATTCGTGTGCCGTGACGAGATGATGATTGCATCACGCTCTGGATCGTAAATCACGCTGTTTGCATGCGTCCAGTCACGGGTGTTGGTGCCTGCGAAGATGCCGGCGTCGGCACACAGTTCCCGGCCGGGGAACTCATCGATGTCAACGACGTCCCACAGGTCCCAGGTGCGTACGACTCGGCCCGACGACTCAAATTCAACTGCAATGTCACTGATCGCGTTGAACGGGGCGTCATCGTCGGGACAGAACGTTGCACGCTGTTCCGGCGTGAGTTCGTGAACGGTGGTCGAGAGCGCAAGGACGTTGCCGTTGGGCATCGGCCAGCTCTCGTGATGGAAACCGATGAGGTCGATCCAATCCGCTCGGACAGGGGTCGGTTCCGGGTCGCCAGGGTTGCCTTCGAGCGCCGGGAGGCCGCCCTGGAACCGGACCTGGTCGGGATCGACTTCGGCTACGACGAGTTCATTATCGACCGTATCACCGGTCGTCCCCGCCGGCTGCGGCCGCCAGTTGTTGATGACGTTGCCGAGGACATCGACTTCGCGGATACCGAACGGCCAGTAGAACATGTTGAACGTGCCAGCCGGCGTGGCTTCGATGCCCGCCAGCGAGCCAGTGTTCGTGTAGTACCAGACGACCTCGCCGTCGTTGTCGAAGGCCATCAGGTGCTGGCTCGAAGGTGCGCCATCGGGAATGCCGAGCGTGTCGAACTCGACAATCGTGTAACCCGGCGCTGCTCGATCCTTGTCAATCGTCAGCTCGTGCGCTTCAAACCACGGCGGCAGCGCCGAAGTCGTGAACTCGGCACCGTCAGCCGCACCGATCGAATCCCCTGCCTCATTAAAATACTCGGCGAAGATCTCGTAGGTCTGTTCGGCGCGCATCCCAACGAGCGGAATGTCGTGAGTATCTGTGAGCGCTACGGTCCGCGGTACCTCGACGACGTGCCCACCCGAAACTGCGGTCAATTCGACCTGCACCGACTCCTCGGCGACAACCGACACAAGCGCAGCAAGACCAATGTACTCCGAGGGGGTCACGGTGAGGCTGGCGGCAACCCGCTCACCGTTCGAAGCAGGCACCTCAGTCGATTCCGTGCTTTCCTCAACAGCAACGGTTGTTTCGACCGCGTCGGTGCCTGCGTCTCCCGTGTCCGACGACTCGGATGAGACCTCTGGATCATCGCTCGAACAGGCCGAGATCAGCAGCGCTAGCACTACGAACGAAGAGGCGATGCGTTGCTTCATGTGCGACAGTCTGGTCTGCGAAACAGCATCCCACCACTCGGGGGCCAACTCGTCCAGTGACCGACGCAACGATTCTTGTCAAACTTGCTCCTGCATTGCGCGTAGGGTCTCGGAACATGGCGAGTATGAAACAGCAGCTCGAGAGCCTTCGGGGCGTCACACTCTTCAGCGCATGCACAAACAAAGAGCTTGAAAAGGTCGCCAAGGCAACCGACAAGATCACGATGACGGCGGGCACCATGGTCATGGACCAGGGCCAAATGGGACGCGAGGCCTTCGTGGTCGTCGCAGGCAACGTGATAGTGCGACGCAACGGCCGTCAGGTCGCCACCCTCGGAGCCGGCAACGTGGTCGGGGAGATGTCGCTGCTTGACAAGGGCCCGCGTACCGCCACGGTCGTCTGCGAGACCGATTGCACCCTCATTGTCATTGACCAGCGCCGATTCCTCGCAGTCGTCGACTCGATTCCGGCGATCTCACACAAGTTAATGGCGAGCCTCGCTGGTCGGATCCGTGAGCTTGACCGTCAGTATTACGGCTGATTCGTTGTCGGTGAAGCTTGAGCACCGACGACGAATTTTGTCGGGTTTCCCAAAGACTGGTCCTAGTGGTGGGAGGCGTTGCTCTGCACCGCGACACACCTTCTTGCGCAGGGCCCGCAGAAGACCACGGGCCATGCTGCGCTGGTCCTCCTGGCCGTCGGCTCGTTATTCGTCGGCGCCTGGGCGACCCTGACGGGCGGGGAAACCATCGCAACGACTCAGGTATGCAAGATTGCCGACTCGGATTTCGAAGTGCACACGACACCTCGCCACTTGAGGTCGATGAAATTCTCGTTTTTGAGTCGGCCGATACGACGACCGTCGGCGACTGGTACGCGCTCGGACAGCAGACGTCGGACGTTGCGTTGGCGTCGCTCCACAATCCGAAGATCTCGATCGTGCAACCGTGGTCCATGCACTACGACGTCCGCGCGAATCTCGCCGTGAACAGCACCGACAAACCAGGCGATCGAGTGAACCTCGGTGCAGCCGCTGGCGACGGTTTCAACAGGGAGCCATGCATCTACGTCAATCCTGAGGATCCGAGCGACTCGGATCCGACAGGTATTGGAACGCGCCGTTCGAAGCCGTGATGACCTTCGCTGAACTCGGTGTAGCCGACAACCCCTTGGCAGCGGCAGCCGAGTGCTTTCTCATGGGCGTCGCCTACCAGCGTTAACGCCAGCGCGTGCAGGTCGAGTGGCTGTATTGGCCAGTAGGCCGAAATGGTCGCGGCAACTACCGCCGGGTAGATTTGGGTCCGTCATGAGCACTGCTGTCGAAACCTCCTCCGACGTGCCCGCCAAGCGCGTCAAGCCAAACCAGCTCGCGCTGATTCTGTTCACGGCCGTCGCCCTGTTCACACTCGTGTCGGGAATCATCCCGCAGATCACAAAGTGGAAGAGCGACAGCGAAATCCATCGCATCGTGTTCACAAACATTCCTGGGCCGCTTCAGATCGCGTTCTACTCAATTATCCCCGTACTTCTGGTCTGGGTCGGGATCATGTTCGCGAACCGCATGAAGAATTGGGAGCGCGGTGCACCGGCACAGCGCAAGACCACAACGAAGAACGCAGCGCAACGCCTGAAGGACTTCCGTGCTGGCGTTTACATGCAGACGCTGTTGCGTGACGCCGGTGCCGGCCTGATGCACTCAATGATCTACTTCGGGTTTCTCGGCCTGCTTGCGGTCACGACCGTGCTTGAAATCGACCACCAGATGCCCGAGGCATTGAAATTCCTTCACGGCGACGTGTATCGCGCGTACGTTGCATTCGGTGACCTGATGGGCCTGATCTTCCTCGGCGGCATCGTGTGGGCGATCGGTCGCCGGTACATCCAGCGTCCGTATCGCATCCGCATCAAGTCGAAGCCCGAGCATGCCGTCATCTTGGGCACGTTTTTCGTAATCGGCGTCTCCGGTTTTGGCGCCGAGATGTTCCGGATTGCACTCGAATCCCAGACCCGAGACGTCAGCTACGAGAAGTGGAGCTTCGTCGGTTACCCGCTGTCGATGCTGGTCGACGGGTGGAGCGTCAGTGCGCTCGGCACTTGGCATCAGTGGTGGTGGATCGGACACGTCGTGAGCTTCATCGTGTTCTTGGCGATCTTGCCGATCACGATGCTGCGCCACATGTTCACATCACCGATCAACATGTACCTCAAGGACAAGGATCGTCCGAAAGGCGCGATGCGGCCGATGCCAAACTTGATGGAGACCGAACTCGAGAGCTTCGGTGCCTCCGTTGTCGAGGACTTCACGTGGAAGCAGCTACTCGACCTGGACGCATGCACGATGTGCGGCCGATGCACCTCGGTGTGCCCCGCACATGCCACGGGTAAGCCGCTCGATCCTCGCGAAATCGTGCTCAAGGCCGGCGAAGTCATGGCCGCCACCGGCACCCCGGCTGTGTCGCCCCCACTCGGAACAGACAAGGAAATTACCGTCACAGCCGACTCGTTGTTCGAGCGGATCACCGCCGAGGAACTATGGGCGTGCACCACGTGTAAGGCGTGTGACGAAATCTGCCCGGTCAACATCGAGATCACCGACAAGATCTTCGACATGCGGCGCTACCTGTCGCTGATGGAGTCGAACTTCCCCGCCGAGCTGGGCAACGCGTACCGGGCGATGGAGAATCAGGGCAACCCATGGGGACTCAATCAAGGCGAGCGCGGCGATTGGGCCGATGGCATCGAAGGTGTCCAGATCGTCGATCCCGGCGACACCCTTGACAGCGAATACCTGTACTGGGTCGGCTGTGCTGGCTCGTTCGACGACAAGAACAAGAAGGTCACCCAGGCAATGGCGAATCTGCTGCGCCGAGCGGGCATTGACGTCGCGATCCTGGGTCCGTCAGAAATGTGCACCGGCGACTCGGCTCGACGCTCGGGCAACGAGTACCTGTTCCAGATGCTTGCCCAACCCAACGTCGAGATGCTCAATGGCATGGGAGTGAAAAAGATCATCACCCAGTGTCCGCATTGCTTCAACACGCTGCTCAACGAGTACCCCCAAGTTGGCGGCAACTACGAGGTCATCCACCACACGCAGTTACTCGAACAGCTCATCGACTCGGGCCAACTCGACGTGAGTCAGGCGACGCTTGACGAGCGGATCACGTACCACGACTCGTGCTACCTCGGTCGGCACAACGACGTCTATGTTGCGCCACGAAAGGTTGTGGGCTCGATTAAGGGCGTCGAGGTCATCGAGATGCAGCGCAACGGCACGAAGGGGATGTGCTGCGGTGCCGGTGGTGCCCGAATGTGGATGGAGGAAACGACCGGTACGAAGGTCAACGACGAACGGGCGGCCGAGGCACTGTCGACGGGTGCATCGCGCGTCGCTACGGCCTGCCCGTTCTGCTACATCATGATGGATGACGGCGTGAAGGGTGCCGGCGTCGAGGACGACGAGGTCAAAGTTGCCGACATCGCGATTCACCTGGTCGATGCGCTCGAGCAGGGCGAGGCCGAGTTCCATGAGGGCAATTCGCCGCTGCTCAACGTCGAGAGCACCCCCGTCGCCGGGGCCTGACCGGCTCGCTTGGTCCATACTTACGGCTGACCATCGCACACTTGGATGTGCAACTGCGTCGCGACTAACCGCGCTTTCAAACGATAACCAACACAGTCTGCGCAGTTTCGACAGATGTTGAGTTGGTAGTCGACTCCTAAACTCGGTGCATGGCCGAGAGTACGCCCGCGACTGCCTTGATCGTGGTCGACATGCAAAACGACTTCGGGCATCCAGACGGTTCTCTCTTCGTGGAAGGTAGTGCTGGCATCGTTGATGCAATCAACGACGAGATCGAGCGGATAGCGGACGTAGGCGGGCAGATTGTCCTTACCCAAGATTGGCACCCTGCGTCCACACCGCACTTCATCAACGAAGGCGGCAAGTGGCCAACACATTGCGTCGCAGGCACATGGGGCGCCGATTTCATCGACGGTCTCGATCCGAACGGCCGCGCATCAGCCATCGTCCGAAAGGGCACAAACGGCGAAGACGGCTACTCGGCGTTCTCGATGCGTAAGCCGGATGGTGACGCCGACATCCCAACCGGCCTGGCCGGACTACTCCGCGAACGCGGTGCTAGCAGCGTCGCCGTTGTCGGCTTGGCCACCGACGTGTGCGTCGCTGCGACAGCGGTGAGCGCAGCGACAGCCGGGTTCGGCACCGTGGTGCTGTGGGACGCGACCAGACCGGTGGCTTCAGATGCCAACACGACCGAGCGGGTGCTTGCCGACCTCGCCGCTGCCGGCGTCACCGTAATCGGCGCCCCGTCATGACCCCTTCCAAGCGTTTGTGTTGTTCTGTTAGCTATCCCGACAACCGAAGTCGCACCGAAATCGGATGGGGGGCTGGATGAGCAGCGCCGACTTGAGCGGCCAGATCATCGACCGCTGGACCGCTTCGCGCGGGCCGCTGTTCACAGACATGTACGAATTGGCGATGGCCCAGGTGTACGTCAACCAGGGAATCTCTGAACGGCGCTGCCAGTTCGACTATTTCTTTCGATCGGCACCTGACTATGGCACGCACCAGGCTGGCTTCTGCGTCTGGGCAGGGCTGGCGCCATTCCTTGAGTGGCTCAACCGCCTTGAGATCGAGCAGCCGCACATCGATGCACTTGCGGCACTGACTTCCCCGACCGGGACGCCGGTGTTCGACGCCGGGTTCCTTGAGTGGCTGGCTGCACCGGGTCGCTTCGCTGACATCGAGATCAGCGCTGTTCCGGAGGGAAGAGTCGTCCACCCCCACGAACCGATCGTCATGGTGAGCGGGCCGCTCGCCGTCTCGCAACTGCTCGAGACGTCACTACTGAACCACTTCAACTATCCGACGCTCATCGCGACGAAAGCAGCGCGCGTCGTTCGCAGCGCCCGCGGCGGCACGGTTTTGGAGTTCGGGATGCGGCGCGGTCCATCGACGGGCGTCAACGAGGGAATTCGTGCAGCGTTGATAGGCGGCTGCGCAGCGACGTCGAACGTTGAGGCCGCTATCGCGCTTGGGCGTCGGCCGGTTGGGACCCACGCCCACTCGCTCGTCCAGGCATACTTGGCTATCGGCGACGGTGAGCTCGGTGCGTTCCGGGCGGTGGCCACAGCCGCTCCCGACGAGTGCATTCTGCTTGTCGACACCGTCGACACCCTCGAGTCCGGGGTCCCGAACGCGATTACGGTGTTTGACGAGCTCCGTAGTGCCGGCCATGAGCCGGTCGGTATTCGTCTCGATTCGGGCGACCTCGCCTATCTCGCAGTGCAAGCTGCTAAACAGCTCGACGACGCTGGCTACCCGGACGTCTCGATTCTGTTGTCAAGCGACCTCGACGAACTGAATATCTGGCAGATCCTCACCCAAATCGGCGACGATGCCGAACTACTCGGGATCGACCCCGCACCGATTCGCCGGCGGCTCGCCTACGGGGTGGGAACCCGGCTCATCACATCACATGGTTCGGCTGCGCTCAACGGTGTCTACAAGCTCGTCGGAATTGAGGGCGACGACGGCGAGTGGGCCCCCGCTATCAAGATCTCCGAGGACCCCGGCAAGGTGCCGTTGCCAGGACGCAAGACCGTGTGGCGACTCTACGATCAACGCGGCGCTGCCGTCGTCGACCTGATCGGTCTCGCCGGCGAGGAGCCGTTTCCCACAGACACAATTACTGTGCATGATCCGAACCGCGAGGGTGTCGTCCAGCACATCCGTCGCGACGAAATTTCGTACATCGAGTTGCTACACGAGTCCCCTTACCGCTCGTCCAGTGCGGAAGGGACCGCCGCTCCGGTCCACGCAACCATCGAGGACCTGGCGCAGCGGTGCGCCAACGACATTGAGCGGCTCGACGTCGGCGTGCGACGTCTCGTCAATCCGCACCGGTACCACGTCAGCGTGACCGATCGGCTTCACGAGTTGCGGCTTGACCTGATTGCCAACGCGCAGAACTGATCGGTCTTACTGGCGGCTTCCGACAGGTCACCTGAAGTTCTCGAAGTATCGGCTGGGGGTGGGTCCCCGTTGACCCTGGTACTTCGACCCCTTGGCACCAGCACCGTACGGATTATCGGCGGGGCTGGTCATCTGCATGAAGCTCACCTGTCCGATTTTCATCCCGGGGTACAGGGTGATGGGTAGGCTTGCGACGTTGGCGAGTTCTAGTGTGATGTGACCGTCGAACCCGGCGTCGATGAACCCTGCCGTGGAGTGGATGAGGAGCCCGAGTCGCCCGAGCGACGACTTACCCTCGACGCGGCCCACCAAATCGTTGGGGACGGCGATCCGTTCGAGCGTGGAACCGAGCACGAATTCACCGGGGTGCAGCATGAACGCTTCGTCCCCGAGGCCGTGCTCGTCGGCGGCTATATCGATAAGTTCGGTGAGACTCTGCAGATCTTCCTTCACGTCGATCACCGCACGCGTGTGGTTGCGGAACACCCGAAACAGGTTTGAGATGCGCACGTCGATCGACGACGGCTGCACAAGTGACTCGTCAAGCGGGTCGATCACGATCCGACCTGCGTTGAGCTGTTCACGGAGGGAGCGGTCGGACAAGATCACCCGACGCACGTTACCGACCGCTGCGGGGCAGGCCAGACTCGCCCCGCTACCGATGATCACCCATACGGCCTACCTGCCATTCGTAGTCCTGGTTGACGAAGCGGTCTGGACGACCCAATCGTTGGGGTTCGGGAACGAGATGATCGCGGCTGCGGCGAGATGGAAGCAAAACTTGATCCGGCATTTATGCACCACGGACACGGGCGTCCGAGCACGATTTCTCCGCGTCTGTGCAATCCCCGTTGGCTGCCAGTTGCTGTTCGACTCTGAGGTG